>Ga0209000_1001099_pt1 | contig 19006 bp, 15 predicted proteins | sample RifGroD2_FD_183998 | JGI IMG/M metagenome (GOLD analysis project Ga0209000, IMG submission 183998) | Groundwater microbial communities from Rifle, Colorado, USA - Groundwater D2 (SPAdes) (version 2) | ecosystem: Environmental > Aquatic > Deep subsurface > Groundwater | place: Rifle, Colorado...
TCATACCTTCTACTTCAATAGACAGCCTATTATTATTAAAATAATCCCCAAAAGCCTTTCGTTTATTTATTAGAAATTTGGAGTAGTAAGCGTCTAAGAACGTTCTTCGCTCATCTATAAACTTAGAATCTAAGAAGTACCCTTGTAAAGATAACTGTGCTAATCCTGGACCGGTTTGATAGAGCATCCACCCTCCACCAGTTTTAACCTGCTGCACATCATTGCTATGAGTCTCACTTATTCCCTGTGGTCCTATAAAGAATTCAAATGTATGCTGCGCCCCTTTAGGTGACGCAGTGCTGATAGGCTGCATTAGCTTCATAACAGCCCGGGAATACCCAGGCAATTCAAATATATCACCGGCCCACGCAGAGTACTGACTAGGTGATGATGTTTTATGAATTGGTGCAGTATTATTATATCTTATACTTGGCGTGGTTATATCTATACCCGCCCATGAAACACTTTCAGGTGTGGCAAACGTGGCAGAGGCTATAGGTGTGGTAGCCTCACTCTCTACTGTTGGCGTACCGGTTGAAGTGTTAGGTGCAATTATAGTAGTACCTCCAGATACTGAAGAAGAACTGGCGGATATTCCGCCACCAGGTATTCTTAATACGGTACCAGGGTAAATCAAATTAATGTTAGATATCCCGTTAGCTTCGCGTATAGACTCGATGCTAACACCAAAATAAGCTGCTATAGCTCCTAAGGTATCCCCCGGAGTAACTGTGTAACTACCACCTGCTATGGATGTAACGTTACTTGTATCTGGGGTTGCTGTGCTATTGATGTGCCAAGATGTAGGAATAGTATTTTCTACTACTCCGGTGTTATTCGCTACGTATTCAGCACTAAAAGGTCCTGTAACACCGTTCACAGTAGGTTCAGGAGTAGCTACAACTTCCTCGTCACGATCCGGCATCCAAGAAGGCCTAAAGACAGAGCTAATAGGGGTGGCACCCCACATGTCATTCAAGAAGTGCCTGGAGCTAGTTGTAGCCAAAGGATCTGTGGAAGCATCAGCAGTAGCTATTGTGTTGGACAGATCCCCTTCTAACATAGAGTTAACCTGCGACGGTGTTAATGAAACACCCAGCAGCTCCCAGTAATCTGCGCCTCTGGCAGATACAAAGTCTTCTCCTATACTTATCTGCGCCTGAATTAAGTTAAGCATTTGTAATAACAATGTTTCATAGTTAGCAATAAAAGCTATGTCGCTTATACTCCCGGCGTTGTATAACACTATATATTCTTGCAATTCAGCTAATAAAGTATTCATTTAAATCTCACCTCTCTTTAAGGAAATAATCTCAAAGTCCAAGTCTGCACTAGTTGAGCATCTACAGTTCTTATTGTATCTACTAGAGCTTTTAGATTCTTGACCTGCTCTGCGACATCAGATAGGGCGTAGGGGGCACTCTCCATATCAGTAACTATAAATTCGTCCACTTTAACCATACTTTCCTCCATAACGCTAGATGCGGTAATTACCGCATCTAGAGTACTTTGGAGACCATTAAGCAGCTTATACTGTACGTATCTACTGTAATCTGGCATACTGCTTTCCTCCTCAGTTTATTAAAGTTTGTTCTTTAGGTAACTTAGATTATTACTTATCCACCCACCTAGAGAGGTATGAGGTGTATCCGTAGGGGTAATACCTGAAATGTTAGTATGCATGGTGGCAATGGCTTTATTTACCCCTTTACCATACTCATCAAGTAACCCATTAAGTATATCCATCTGACTTGAAGCATTGGTTACAGCATTACCGGTATTTTTACTAACTTGCTCAGACACTTGAAGTATCTTAGCTGTACCTGTAACTATTTCATCTATACCTGCAGTACTGCTTGTCATGGATGTAACAGCGTCATCTATCTGCTTTCGGTACCCTTCTAATTCTGCTCTTTTCTTATCATCCGGAGCTAATCCAACTTCAGCTGCAGCAATACTGTTTAAGATTGTTTTTCCTTGATCTCCTGCCTGCGTCTTAGTTATAGCTAAGGCTGCTGCTTCAGTTAAACCTTTAATATTGGTTAGATTGTGGACATAATCAACCACATTATCTTTGACAGCGTTATTTTGAATCTCAACGCTATCGCCCCTGTGATCTTTAACAGTCTTCTCTACGTCACTCATTAGTTTTTTCTGGGATTCAGAGTATAGCTTAGTCCAATCTTCACCTAGTTTAGACGTATCAACATTTACTGACTTAAGTATATCCTGTATCTTATCTGTACTAGTACTGAGCATGCCTGTTACAAAATCTTTTATTTGCATACCTATTTTAGTTAGATCATACTTAGCTGCGTCATCCTCACGTATACCTGCCTGAATTTGATTTAAGGCATCAATAGCTATTTTAGCTTTAGGTGCAGCCTCTGCATGAGCTTTGTACTCTGGATTAGCTAAAAGGGCTTTACCTACTGCGCTACGCTCTACAGCAGAAACATCTACACCACTTTGTTTAATCATTTCTAGTGAATATCCACCACGTAAGCCAGATATTATTTTACGAAGATCTTCAGGATTACCTAAATTACCACTTTCACTAGGTAAGGCACTAACAAATCTATCTACTACTTTACCATAATTCTTATTTGCAGCATCAATTAGTTCACGCTGCTTATCTGCAAATCCAGCACCATTAAGCATCTGTTCTGAAGTTAAGGTTGTTATAGTCTCACCGTTAACGGTAAGGGTTGCACCAATAGACCCTTCGCTCGTACCCCTACCTAAACTGTAGTCTGCAGCGTATTTTTTCTTTAGCGAGTTAGTAAAGACGCCTATACCACCAAAGGTGTCTTTAGTGTTAGCTCTATCGAGCAACATTTTGTACCCAAAGGAAGCTGAGTCCCCTGATAAAGAATAAGCAAGTAGCATATCTTTATCATCCGATGTAATACTACCATTCTGTATCCTATCGACGTAGTCGTTAAATTTATCTGGAGTCAGTAATGGAGTAGCTCCCTTATTACCTGTAGTTAGTTTAGGTACCCCTCTAGTGTCTGTACCTATATTACTTATTTCGCTGTCATATATTTGATTTTGAGTGTTTCCAGCTAAAGCCGCACTTATGCGCCCTTCTACTTTAGGATTACTTACACCAGCACTAGCAAAGCCGGAGCGGAATTGACTAGCAGTTACGCCGTCTAATACTCTGACATCACCCGAGGACCTAAAGGCCATGCCCGCATTAATAGCAGTTAATCCTTGATTTAATGAATCATACTCCATTTTATCTGCAGCAGACCAACTACTCTTTTGATTGAGTGTATTTCTCTTATGCATAATAGAGCTCTGCATACCGTTTAGATCCATACCCTTAAACAGATCCGTAAATTCCCCTTTAGTTCTAGATACCGCGTCTTGTTGTGCAAACACTGTTGCTCTACGTATGCTGTCTCTACTTTTTTGTGCAGAGTCATACCAGGTGTCATTTCCTGCAGCGCGAGCAGCCGCCATCTCACCTTCATAACCTGTGTAGCTGGATATACCGCTACTCACAGAAGATACAGTAGCATTAGGACGGCCCATATCTAAAACAGACTGTACATTCTGCCTTGAGGCAACTATGTTTTTAGTAAGGTTAAGCTGCGCAGTACTCTCAATTTCTCTTGCCCCAGCTATTACACGTCTGTCTTCATCTGTAAAAGTTACCTTAAGCACAGTGCTGCCATTAGATAAAAAATCAGTTAATATTCTACTGGCGTCCGTAGTAGCCGCAGTTCTTTCAGCAGGATCTGAACTGTTCATCATAGACTTTAGGTCGCCAAGTAATTTAGTTGTATCTACACTTTCAGGCATGGCCTGTTTAGCTACTGCGGTAAGAGCGCGAAGCTGTGTATTAGACATAGTCATTAACTGTGCTGCATTACCTGTCACGTCATCGCCAAACTGTGCATCAAGGTCATAGAATCCAGCTTTTTGTGCATTGCCACCAAATAAAGTCTTAGTGACACTTTTCTTTACTGCTGCGCTAGAGGTTAGTAAGCTGGTAACGTTCTGTTTAGTTTGATTACCTATAGGCACGTTAGAGAGGGATGCAAAAGAGGACCTAAACTGATCTAAAGCACTGACTGCATCATAATCTCCACTAAATTTACTGTCTCCAGATATAGCTTTGTCCATATCAGTTAACAATTGCTGCTGCAGTTTTATCCATTCTTGATCGTACTGAGTAGAGAAACTAGTCACAACCTTAGATTTATATCCCTCTAAAAACTCTTTAGTTTTCTTTAGCTTATCCACTAGGGTAGAATCTACTTTACTGTTAAAGTCATTCATAACTTGTGAAATTTCATTAATCCTGGTGGTGATCCAGTCATTATTTAATTGCTCCGGACTCATGGAACTCATAGCGTTCAAGGCTCCTACGACCTTACCTACGCTTCCTTGAGCACCACTCTTGTCCGCACTACTCATTATATCTCCTGTAAGCTGCGAAAGTCCTTGGTAATCTATTGCAGTAGGCCTAGTAGCAACCTCGGTTCTAGTAACATGACTACCTAAAGCATCTTTCATACCTAGCATTCCTTGAAGCTTAATAAGCCCTTCTGCGTATTCAGGATTTTTGGAAGCTGTAGGCATATTTAACAGTTTACTCGCTAAGTTTATAGAGCCATTAACTAAGTCCCCAGGTGTGCTAAAATCAGTATTTGTGATAATTTGATTACTAGGTGCAGATAAATCATAAGCCCCTCCACCAAGTGCTCCTCCTAAATGGTTCATGTTGCTCATGATGTTTAAGCCATACTGCGCTTTAGCATCTGCTACGTTAGCCAATCCCGGAGTATTCAAAGCTATTTGACGTATTTGTCCAGCTAAAGTGGAAGCGTCAAAGTTACCTAACTCCTCTTTAGACAGGGTATTAATATTCATACCTGTAGTATTTCTGAATGCTTGAGCTAATGCTCCTGCCCCGGAATTGTAGGCATATGCAGATAAACCAACGTTGTTCCCATACCGTGCCATATTTTCCTGCATAATTTGTGCACCAGCCATGATGTTCTGACCTTCATTATTTAAGTTATATCCTCCAGGATTACTACCGGGGGATACCTGCATTATACCTAATGCGCCTCCACCATTCTTAACTGCACCATTAGCACCTAAATGGCTCCCATTAGATTCCTGAATGGCTATAGCTTTGATAACAGCTGCATTTATCCCGAACTTATTAGCAGCTGCATTTATAGCATCCCCTGTAGCTCCTGAGAATTGATTTGAATACTGCTGACTCAAGGAGTTGTCAGCATTAGATGTATTTGATTGTATAGAGTTAACAATATTAGAGGAGCTAGAATAAGTGTTAGAGGTGTAAAGATCGTTAAGTTTAAGCCTACTTAGATAATTATCTCCCTGAGCTTTAAATGAATCGGTAAGCATAGCCTGATTAAACTGCGCTTGATACTGTCCTCCGACTTGAATTTCCCCACCATGTACAACCTTATTATACGCAGTATTAAACCACCCGCTATTACGAGTACCTATATCCGCTAATAAACCGTCCATGTTGGTCCCAGTTAAAGTGGAAGCTCCCCTAATCATATTCTCTATAGTAGATACATTGGTTCCGCCTACATCATTGTAGGATGCTGTCCCCATGTTAGATTTACCTAAGTAATTGTTATAACTTTGCGAGAAAGATCCTAATGCCCCACCCATAGGGCTTAGAATATTAAGATTAGCACGCATTCCCGTACGGCGAATACCTGCGTCAGAGAAATCGTAATCCAATCTGGTAGGGTTCCAATTTGCTATCTCAGAAGGAGCTAACCCTAGATTTTTATTCATTTTTTCTTCAAACATCTTACTCCAATTATCAGCAGGATTAACCACAAACTTCGATGCTATGTCTGTTAGTTTCTGCTGAACATTGTAGTAATTACCACCTTTTAGATCAGCTAAATAAGCTTGTGATAAATTAGACCCTAATGCTAATAAAGGCATGACAGAAGCATTAACGGAATCCATAGCACCAGTGCGACCATATTGTCCCATTAATGTTTGCACCAAGTTACCTTGAGCACTGGTTGTACCTAATATTGTGTGCAGCATATCACTCATAGATAAACCCTTACCGTTTGAACCCATATTAGCTTGAGAAACATCTATCAAAGTTTTAAACATGCTGGTCTGCGTCGGGTAATCTAGCCCCATGAGTATATTAGACTTATCACTCTCCCAGGCAAGCTTACCAGGTGTTCCCCAACTACTTGTGTGCTTTGCGGCTAGTGCTGCTAATTGAGCAGCTGTCACAGTACCATCTACAAGGCCTTGAGAGGCAGCTGAAAACCCAGCTGAGTCAAAATTAAATTTACCATTTTGGTAATTAAAGAATGCAGGTGCCCAGTTAGTAGCTGCAGCACTTCCAAACATATTTTGCTTTACATCGTGAAATAAATTTGCTGCACCTTGATCTCCCCCAGCAGACGCTACTTGACTAGCTATACTGTGATTACCAGTTTGTTTACCATAATCTAATAACCTGCTCACAAGACCTAAGTCTTGTATACCTTGATCCCCTACCGTGTTAGTGTCTTGAGTTGTTCCAGTCTGATTACGCGCCACATTCTGAATTTTATAATTGGCCATGTAATCTACACTTTTACCCATCTGAGCACCATACATTTTTAGCTTAGATGCTTCCAAGTCAAAGTTAGTAGTCATAAGACCTGCTTTATCCCACTCCACCATAAGCTCAGCTATTTGACCTTTTGTCTTACCTAAAATGGTGGCGGAGGTTTTTATGTACTTTACTAAAGATGCAAACTTATCAGTGAACCCTTCTAAGTCTTGCGTGCCACGCATCATACCACCCTCGATTAATGTTGGAAGGGTGGAGTTTATATCCTCTTGAGACATATGAAATTTAGGTGAAAAACTACGAATTGCTGAGGCGTATGCCCTATTTTGATCTGCAGAAAGACCTGGTTGATTATTATTACTTCCAATGTTCTGTTTAGCAAAGAGATAGGAATTTTCCCCTAGGTAATCTTGCCATTGCTTGGATGTCTGCAGTTGGGCACGTGCAGAATCAATGGGATGGAAAAGTCCTGAAGGAACACGTCCACCGAAAGGAGAGCCAAATATATCTGCCATAGAAGAAGTTGCGTATTTTTCTAGTCCTGGCATGGCAATTGTTTTTGCTATACCTAATGCAGGGTGTACAAACCAAGATCCTATATCAGCTACCCCACCGGCAACGCTACCTACTGCACCTACGGTAGCTAAACCTCCATCGAAGAGATTAGTCCCCATAGTACGGGCTAGCGCGCCGCGCTGCTCTGGAGCTAAAGAGGCTGCAAACACAGTGCTTGTGCCCATAGATAGCCCTGTCATTCCCATATTGCCCATGTTACCCATAGTTCTACCAAGTGAGTTAATACCTCCGGAGATTCCCCCAGGATTAATGCCGAAACCAGATGCAAAGCCTCCCATTTGGTTTTGCATAAAACCTTGCCCACCCATGCTGTTATTCATCACTTGCTGCTGTTGGTTCATCTGCATGCGTTGCATCATCTGCTGCATTTGATTCATTGTATTTAAAGCAGAGTTTTGAAATTGTTGCTGTTGCATTACTAGCTGATTATTCATTGAGGAATCGTCCATGAGTATTTCACCCCTTTATATCTGTGTGTATACCTATACGTTTAAGTAGCTCTTCCCTACTTATTTTTGTTAGGTTAGATTTCTTAGCAAATGTATTTGGGTCTACTTCCAGAGACATAGGAATAATGTCTTGAAGCTTATTGAAAGCTTCCATAAAATTATCCCCAGTTAAGTCTGCAGGAATAATATTATTCTCAGTGCCTTTAGTAGTAATTGTACTATCTTCTTTAAGTTTGAGCAATTTACCCCCAAGTTCAGGATTCACGGCTACCACAAGCAATTCTAGACGATCTAATATCACCTCTAAGATGTCAGTCTGCCTATCTATATCAACTTTACGATATTTCTGTATTTCTTTATAATGAAACATCCACTGGAGAGGGGTCAGGTTCTTAAACCTATCTTCAGCCAAAGTGCCGCCCTTATGGTAAAGGACGGCACTTTTTACCCTACCCCAGGGACTTACTAAAAATTTTCTATTTTTTCCTCTACCTTCTCAAATAATTTAGTTTGAGCATCTATCATAGAGGAATATTCTGCTCTAAGAATATCAATACCAGCAGGAGGAATAGACATAAGTTTTTTGTTGAGGTTCTCGCGGGCTGCTCTATTCTTAACCTCATCGTCTCCGTAGAGGTTTTTTCCGTTCACCGCTGTAATACTATAAAGTAATGTGCTAACCATGCGCACTCGATCAACTACGTCTCTAGGTACTCCAGACACTGTTGCAATATATAGTGTATCTGCGTTAAGTACATCCTGAGTATTAAGAGTTTTTAATGTCATCCTAAATCTAGGTGTTAACTTAACTTCCCGAGATATGTTTGTATCTAAAAGAAGTTCCTCAAACATTAGATCTATCTCAGTATCCTTTGTAACAAGTTCCACATGGTTCTCAGGTACCTCAGTTGTAATAAGTTCCATTAATATTTCCTCCCTTTAATAAAAATAAGCTAAAGATTTCTCTTTAGCTTATTATAGCACAACTTATAGCTAAGTAGTCAATTATTCATCTGGTCCCAGGCGCGTGACCAGAAGGTTTTTATACGATAAGGTACAGCTTTCAGCCACAATTGCTTGACCTGCCGCAATAGATTCTTGATGAGCAGTTAGCCAGCAACCCTGGAAGTATCTTCGAAACACCTCTTCTGCACTACCTCCTGAGAGGTTACCATAAGCCACGAATATAAGATCAATAGGTACAGATATATCTTTCAGTGTGCGTATAGTATCTTCACCAGAAGAACTAGCGTATAAAACATTAGCTAAGTCTTTACCACTAATTAGCACCCTTTGTATATTAATCTGTCCAGTGGTACGCCCAGGAATAAGATACTTAGTATCAGAGCCTAACTCGAATATTTCTTCAATTTGGCGTTGCTCTGCAAAACTCCATCCTTGAATAACTCCAATTGCAGTAAATGATGTACCGGCTGCAGTTGTGGAAGGGCGCGCGTAAATTAATACACGTGAGGGTGATAGGAAGTTGTTACTTGTATCAGTAATAGAAGTATCTACATGTGTGTCTATAAGGTTCCAACTAGAAGTAGTATTTGTGTTATCAGCCATGTTTTATCACTCCTTTCATTTAAACATTATTCAATCACTAAGGTAATGTCAATGTAGTTGCAAGGATATGGGGGATTGATGGATACCACAATAAGCAGTGTATCCGGATTATCGGCATCTTGTGCAACTAAAATGGTCTTATTCCCGTTTATCTTATGGTCTACGGTCAAAGCGTGGAATGCAGCGGTTAAGGTACCTTTAACTTTAGTGACGAAGAAATCATCAATATTAAATATACCGATGTAGCCCTCTAAGTTATTGCGAAGAAACTTAGCTACGTAGTCAGCGATCTTCACAACACTATACTCACGATCAGCTACATTGTCCATTTTAGTCGTTACGCCATGCCGAATACTAATTGCAGATCCTGCTCCGCCTACTTGATCTAAAACAATTACTCCAGCTGCAGCTATTTGGTTCTTTACAGCACGAGTCATCTTATTGTCTTTTACTTCAAGGAAGTTTAAGACTTTTTGTCTTGTTAGAGAACGTTCCGTAGCAATAACGGAATCTAATCCAGCTAAGGCAGCGCAGAAGTAGTTACCCTCAAGCAGATGAATGTTACCATCCGATAGTGTTTTTGTTACAGTGCTAGGAACAAAGATAGACAGCACACGCTTATTAGCTAATGCGCTCGTGTAAGCAATTACTTCACTTGCCATTGCATCTGTGACAACGCCATTGGTGGTAACAGCTGTAAGCTTCTTGGAAATAAAAGTGCACCGTTCTTTACGCTCTTCAACAGTGCTAGAAGCACCTACGTGAGAAATAACAGCGCTGATAACTTCAGAGTCCTGACTCATAGGTACAATTTGATACGCGGACTCAATGAAGGAAACGACATCAGCTAATGTGGTGGTGTAATCTGCAGAAACTACAGTGTAGGTAGTAGTATCTTCAGGCTGTACCTGAACACAATATACACCAGGTGAACCAGCCTCTAAAGCTAAGTAGGCTCCAAGGTATACTGGATTAACAGTAGCCGCAACACCTTTAGATGCAACCTTCATTAATTGTGCTCCGTATGCAGTATCTAGTTTATCAAAGGTATCAATAAAAGCAGCTTGATACTGGATAGCTTCTGGGCGAGCTTCGTAATCAACATAATATACTGCGCCAGTAGCAGGTTTTACAGGTGCTTCAGCTAACCAGGTAATACCGGTCTCCGCAGCAAAAGTATAATTAGCTGTTGCGTCTATGGCTGCACCAGTTAGGGTCATGTAAACACCTAATACTGCGGTGGCCTTAGTTGAAGGCAAAGCATCTACTAGCCCCACAGAAGCTGTTACAGGTACCTTCAAGTGATCCATAAAGGCAGGACCTACTCCTAATATTACAGGAATAAGTGAACTAGGGCTAACAGTGTTTGGTCGTGAGTTAACAAGCTCAAGATAAACACCAGGCTCTTTATAAGACATAGATTAACACCTCTCTCTATTTAGTAAGTAGTTAAGTTTAATTTAATTGCACTTATAAGTGCAGGGTCTACAATTTTTGTAACAGTCCAAGACAATCGGAGATGCCCTTGTATACTTACAAGGCACGAATATTGCTCATTAGGTGTGGTACTTTTAACATTGGTATCTCCTACAGATACGCTTTCTATAAAAAGGCCAATAGCCTCAAGCTGATCCGGATATTCTAAAAACAAGTAATCAAAAATTCTATCTGCCACCGTAGCAGATTCATCCTCTACCGAACTAACCACCTGAATACTGGTAGCAAAATTAATGAGCACTGTTTTCTGTCTCCCGGCGTTAGCTACAGCTACCCCATCCACCCTTTTGCCAGATACTTCAGAATAAAAGTTATTACCTAAAGACTCCTGTTGCACTCCGTACGTAGCACCACTCCATACTATATGGGGGAGTTGTATGCTTTCTGTGTTGATAGGCATTTTATTTGTGATCATAATAGCGGTCAAAGTATCATCATCATTATAAGGGAACTTGGCATCGTTCGCAAACATCTGACGAAGTGACACTATGAACATCTTTTTTAGTTGGTACTTAGCTTCAAAATCTATTCCCATATTAACCTCCACTTACATTGAACTTATAAACAATATCTGTTGCCGGTAAGTACTGCAACTGAAATATCTGCCTAAGCAATACTCTACCTTTAGTAGTTTGTTGTACTGAGAGTATTTTGTAACGATTGTTTCTATGATCCACCACTAGATCCTCTGGATTTATGATAGGGTAATTAGATACCCATCCCTGGGTTGGAAGTCTTTGTCCTGCTATAGCTAGTTCGTCCACACTGAGTTGTACTCCTTCTGTTTGAAAGGAAGCCTTAGTGCTGAAGGGTGTATTATACCCTCCAGTGTACCCTGTACTATAACAGGTCGTGCAATTAGATTTACGTACGTTCCTAGAAACAGGATCCCAGCATACAGGGCACTGCTGACCAGTACGTTTTCTAGTAACAACAAGTATAGGAGGGTTATCAATTACATCTAAAAGTATGTTGTTACTATACACAATTGTGTCAGCTGCGAAGTCAGGTCTTTCGGTATAGATTGTAGCTGTTACAGGCTGCATAACAGTGCCCTCTGGCCCAGTAATGCTCACCCTGTAATAGTAAGTGATAGCAATTTTAACTAGATCTACAGTGTCGTCTACGTAGCTTAATTCATCTGTGGAGGTTAATAAGCTAAAGTCTGCGTCCGCCGGCGAAGTAGACCTGAATAGGTTAAAGGTATAGGGGCCCAGATCTTCTGTGGTTGGAGTAAGCGTCCAAGATACTAAAACATAGGAAGTGCTAAAGTTGTCTTGTACAACTAAATTGCTGATAGATATCATATCCTACCACCGCCCATAATCTGTATGAAAACCACTGGCAATACCTACAAATCCTGCACCAGCTGTATTAGCCCATACACCCCGCTTGAATTGTGCCTTACCAGCACTGTATTGTTGTAATATAAATCCAGCCCAATTTTGATATCCGCCCGTCTTGTTAAACAAGGCCACACTTAACCCAGCATCGCTATAATCAACCTGGTTTCTAAGTTGAAGTACCCCCTCAGCCATGTAGATAAGTACCATAGCAGCCTGCACTATGAGATCATCATCATCTTTAGGAAAAGTATCTAAAGTGTAGGCAGTCTTGGGGCTCCCAGAGTTTACGTCTGATAATCCTAATTTTATAAAAAATAAAAGTTTAGCATCTGAGTAAACCTGTTTTTTACCGTTTAATATATTTTTAGTTGCGTCATCATCGCTAAGTAAAGCACGAAGCTCTGTTACTAAGATCTGCTCTGCAGGGGTTAATATAACATCTGACATTATAATCATCTCCTCTTTAACAATTGTATCATGTGTCCCAGACAATTATAAGTATAAATAAAATAGATCGCTATACATAGCAGTATAGCGATCTACTTAGTAAAACTTAATTCTCCCGTTTACTTTTTCTGCCCCTAGATGGTGTATCCACACTCTGGAGGATAACTTCTTCGACGCCAGGAGGGATAGGAATTTCCTCCTCCACTTCAGGAGGTACAACTTCTATAGGGGATTTCACTACCTCAGGAGGAGCAACTTCTATAGGGGATTCCACTACCTCAGGAGGAGCAACTTCTATAGGAGATTCCACTACTTCTGGTACGCTAGGTGTACCAGACTCTACCACAGGGGCTACAGTGCCCTCAGGAGCGATTATAATGTCAGAGATGAACTCTACAAAGCCATTGTCCTTTAAGGAGCTTAAACGACCGTATACGTCGTCCTCTAGTTCTCGGGTATACACTGATCCTGCTGTAAAACACTCTTCCCCGATTCCAACCATACTTACGTTGCGTATTTTAAAAGATACCTTATGTGACATATTAATTTCCCCTTTCTTTAATTATTATAGAGTATTTAATGCTATATGTACAGTAGGTAACAACAAACTATCCAATATAGATTTGATGTTATTAAACTCTGTATAAGGTATCCTCAGTAAGGGGATATTATTTGCGGCGCAGTAGTCGGTTTTTATTTTATCGTTTAGCTTCCTCCTTTCAAATCCTGCTTCACCGCCGTATAGTGTTACTGGTTGAAAATGCTGAAATCCGTCATATTCAACCAAGGTCACAATGTCGTTTTCTGAGTTTAATATTGCGAAGTCAAAAGGCAATTTTCTAATATTTATACAATCCTTGAAAGTAACCTGCTGTCTAAATGGTACGTGGGAAGCAGTTAAAATATCCGCTATTGCTCGTTCACCTTTAGACTCCAGACACCTTGGGCACCGTTTACCTGACATAAAATTACCTGGACGCACATCGTATGTATGCCCGCAGACATTATGGCGCATTAGCACTTTTTGCTTACGCATTACGTACTGCCCTAATACAGTGTATTCATCTCCTACAAAAGCTCTAACACTACTAACAAAATGCTCATGAGTGTTCCGTTTGAGCACACCAGCGGTAGCGTTACTACATATAGGGCAACCGTGTGTGATACTTCCCACTATGTTGGATGGGAGTGCATCCCACTCATGTCCGCAGGGGATGTGAAGGAAACGCGCCTTTGTGCACATACCATTGTAATCACCTAAAAGTGTTATTGTACCCCTGTGACTTTCGCGTAGGTGATCAACGAATTGGTCTTGTGTTAGACGATTCCATGCCTTCCTACGTAGAGCAAAACAGTTAGGGCACCCCTTCTTATGATGAAGTAGATTCCCAGGGAAAACATCGTACACATGACCACAGATATTGTGTCTTACTTTTACATGCTTTGCAGATCCTAAGTATTCCCCTACAACAGTAAAGTCACCGTTAAAGGCAATTTTTATCTCTTCCATAAATGAGGCTTGGGTTTTCATAATTTATACCCACCTTTATTTCTTTCGTATTACACTATAGATATAGTATAACATAAATAAAACAGCGCGTAAAGCGCTGTTTTATCATTGGGCATCAAGTTAGGCGATAGTGATTTTACCTAAGCTTTTATGGCTCGCGAGGTACATCCCCAAGAACTCAAATATGAATAACCCTTTTTCGAGTTTATTAGGAGTCTCAGTCAACTTCGTGGTAATGTCTTTCAAAACCGGCATTCTACCCACGAACTCCTTCTCAGAGAAGGCGTATACAGTCTTAACTGGGATGGATCGAGAGGTAATAATACGAACGCTACCCCAAAGTGTATAACGTACTCCGGTTTCGAGAATTTCGCGGCGACTCAACTCATCCAACTCAGTCTGTCCCCACAGGAGAATATCCTCCTGACGTACTTGGTTCATAACGAAGGCAGATACCGGTAGGTCATGCTGTACAATTGTCTTACGTAAGCTGATTAGATCAGCCTTAGTTAGAGTTGTATTAAGGGAGGTTGCGGCTTGGGAAACGTTAGCTGCAATAAGCAATTCACAAAGCTTCAGGAGCTTAGCATCCTCTTGTTCACCGATCTTTTGGCCAGAAAGTTCACGCACACGCTCAATATAATTATACTTTTGAACCATCAAACGCTTAAGGTTGATCGTGGTATCGTCTGAAGAAATTGTAAAAATTCCAACATTTACCCCATCGCCCTCAATCACCATCTGAGGGATTTCAGCGTCATCGGCGTAGATAGCTGCGTTAGACTTCATATCTTTTGGGTAGAAGACGTATGGCTCCCCGTTAATAATATGCGTATCCGCTTCAGTTACTTGGTGAATAAAGAGTACTTTACGGGCAAAGGCTTCATAGTCGCGCGTCTCACGAATATAAGGCGGCAATGTTTCAGTAGCTAAACGTTCAAGGCCGTTAGGTGATTCAAGCAAACGTTGTAAACTATAATCAATTTCAGAATTCTCTGAAGCAGTTTTAATTCGAAGTGTCATTATTCATACCCTCCTTTATCAAAAATTATTCACTAGCTAAGGTAAGTGTGTCGTCAGCGTTGGCAGGAACCTTAAATACATAACCAACTGTTTTGAGAGGACTATCAATTGCAACACCTGCGACCTTAGTTGCGACTGTAGCAGCAGTAGGCGTCAAACCTGTAGAAGTTCCAGCTGCAACAGCAATAGCCATAGTAGCATCATTAGCAGCAGGAGTGCGGGCTGTAAGAGTAACAGTAGCATCTACAACAGAGACAACGAAGAAATTACCCACGTTAGCATCAGCAGCCAATCCTGTAGCAAATTTAGCAGCAGCTTGGGCAGCAGTATCATTATTAGCAACAGCTACAGTTACAGCTTTAGGAGAGTTAGGCATACCCACAGCAGTAACGGTAACAATAGCATTACCAGCGCCGGCAGCTTCCACAGCACCAAGTACAGTATTAGACAAAGCCTGTTTCACACCAACGATGTTAAGAGGAGTTACCATTCCGGCTTTTGTAGCGTCGGCACCATCATAAACCTTTAATGCTCCACCTGAAACAAAAGTTTGCGCTGAATCGTATTGATCAGTAGCTACACGGAAAGGTCCCATGAGCAAGGATACAGTGCCAGTAGAACTAACATTGTCCCGTCCGGTCTTCATAGCTGTGATAGGAACTCCAATTCCGTTACCTAACGCACCCCACATAGACGAGAGAGTCATATAGGACTTTTTGTTTACTGCACCATCAGAGATAACTGCAGTTCCGGTAGCACTAAGTGACATCCATTGCCCATCTTGTAATACAGTTACAGCAGCATCAATAGGAACGTCAGAGATACGATGAGCGTTGTTAAAATAACGGGCTTCATATTTAATCATTCAGGTTTGACCTCCTTATATATCTTCGTATTTAGTTTATACTATTTAGCAGAAAAGGGAAACGTTTAGAGCGGAGGTTAATACTTTTTACCGGCGGATGCTTCTATTATAGCATCATCTAAAGATTTACGCTCAGGTGTGGAATCTGGCACCCCAATCATAAAAGCCCAAGGACTAATCTCAGCGGCCGACTTAAGTAAAGGAGTACTCTGTATTGCATTATACAATATGTCGTAAGATCTGTCATCCATCTCCATAATTTCATCGATCTGTGCGTCATATTCTGCTTGTTTAAGCATTCCTCTATGCAGCATACTTTTAGCAAGTTTTACTGCTCGAGACGACCTTTCTTTAGCTGTTACTAAAAGCGTTAGATCAGCTTTATCTCTAGCTAAAGACTCATTAGCGTCACTTAATGTAGCAATCTTTTCAGACGCTAATTTAAGCATAGAGGCGGCCTTAAGCATAGCAGCGTTCTTTTCCATACCTAAAGTGTCAGTGGCACTCTCTTTAAAAGGGTGTGAGTTATGATCAGAATGATCTGGTACTTCCGTGTAATCTTTCAACCCACTAGAGTCACGTAATGTACCTTTACTAAGAGCAGGATTAGGCATTCGTGTAACAGGATCAGACTCCATACGCACTACTCCCTTAAGTAAATCCTGCTCAGGTACACTTTCTTCACCTAACGTGATTGTTTCTAGTCTATGCACAGGAGGATTAGCAGCTAAAGTATTAGCACCAGTCCATTCATTCTCCGTAAGGGTTGCCGGGTTGCGTTTTAGGTCTCTGGCCACCTCTTCAGCACTAGCTCTGTATGCAGGATGGTTTATACCTAATTTATTGTTAATAAAGTTAGAAGCAGAATCTAATGTTACATCTCCACCACCTAGAAAATCAGGTAACTGAAAAGATAACTTTTCAATAAGGTCTTCTCGAGATAATGCGTTCACAAGTAACTTTCCCCCTTCCTTATCCTTCTTGGAATCGGCCCCATTTATAGAATCGTAAACAGAGCCAACGCCTAGAACTCCTAAGAATGGGGCGGCAAAGTCTTTGACTTTATCTAAAGGTGCGGTGAGACGTTGTGTTTCAACAGGTACGTAACCTTTTACAGTGTCGCCAGCTTCGGTCGTAACCTTTAGCATGGGCTTCATATCGTTAGATGTGAATAGGCGGTTAGTGAAGGGTAAAGACTTAACCACAGCCTCACCGCCTGCACGATCAGCATTAAGTAATTTACTCTGGTACCCATACAGCATGTTATCCCACTTATGTTGTGGTAATACCTTTTTTACAGGTGGAAGAGCACGTACTAATCCTAATGGCACATCTAGCATTGAAAAGGTTCCCTGCTCCGCAATCTGATTTCTCAAAGATGTCTCTTGATCTAGAGCAGACATTGGTCTAGCTTCTGTGATCGTATCACCCTTAGATAACTTTTTAGATAATTCTTCTTTGCCGCCAGTTAAATTCTTATCCTTTGTAAGCTTACCCACAGCTTTTCCAAGCATAGAGTCATTCCTACCAAGCCCCATAGAGAGGAGGGATTGTACACCATGCACAGCTCCTTCACCCTTAGATATCAGGGATTCAATGTTTGTTAACCCTGGCATCTAGCATCACCTGCCTTACTGGGTAGCAATGCGTGCTAGCATAGCTTCTTTAATTATATCCTTAAGTTCCTCTTGAGCAGTTTTAATTGGGGCTGCAATAGCTGGAGCAGTCATGACAACATCTTCAGCCACAGCTTGCGGGTCTCCTGTCATCTGCGCAAACATCTTTTCAGGGCTTTGTGTAATATTAGAATTAATAGGAGCTTTAACCTGAATACCGGCAACAGCTTGTGAGGGGGCAATACCACCATCATAGCCTGGAGCAGCTGTTACACCAGCGGAAGCAGCCCCTGATACAACATCTAAAGCAGTTTCTGGGATGCTCTTACCTGTTTGAGCAGAGTGTGTTTTAACTTGCTCCATACCCTTAGCTACAAACTCATAGAGATGGGAATCACTTAGTCCTTGACCTTGGCCAGCCGCAATAAGAACATTCTGCGCGGCAGCTACTGAAGCCTCAGCGATCTTCTCATATTCAGCTTCAATTTGTGAAGCATAACTAGCTAAAGTAACTAAGGCTTGAGCGTCATCAATATCTTCATCGGCGGAGGCAACTTTACCTATAGCTATAACATTACCTGCAATAGCGTGAGCAGCCTGTGCTACGGGAATGTTAGCCTTGGCCGCCTCTGTCTTAGCATGCTCCATGGCCTTACACGATACCTCGTGCGCCTCAGTACCAGCAATGCCTGCGCCAGCAACAGCCTGATCAATAATAGCACGCGCCATATCTAAGTCTTCCGCCTCTTTAAACATTGCCTCTGCATATTCGTACGCACGGGTTTCGATGAGCTGCTCTAAGGCTGCACCTTCTTTAAGAATATCAAGCAAGGTTTCTGTAGCTGTTTTGGTAATACCCATACGATCTGCTTCAGCCAACACCTCTTTACCCAATTCATGCTCGGATGCACGTGTGTGTAAACCGTCAGTAGCATCACCTTCACCACCAATACCATCTACAATAGCGTCTTGGCCAAAAGGTTGATCCACAGGGGCGTTAGCTTCGTTTACATCCGGATCTCCACCTGTAGTAGGGTCTCCATCTTCAAGGGCTTCTAGTTGCTCTTCACTTTGAATAGCATTACCAGGAGCTTCTAGGTATGAAGGGGATTGCAGGGTCATGGCCTCGAGATCACCCATACCTCCTGAAGCTAAGCCTGACAGCTCATTAGCTAAGCGAACTAACTCTTCGTCACTGCATTCCTCTAATGCTAGTTTTACTGCAGATACCTGATCCTCATTTTTAGCTGAAGCAAGTTTACCTAAACCACCAAAGCTCATAATTTCGTCATATAGATTAGCCATTGTATAAAAAACCTCCTTAATATAATTATGTTGTTATTGTAGGGATAGGATTAGTTAAATTAATTGAAGAAGGTATTTGCAGGTTAGTTACTACTTCCCCTGCTCCGTTTACAGCGCTCTTAGTTTTTTCACTAGGCGTTGAAGGTGAGGTACCTAAAAGCTTGTTGATTAGGTATCCATCAATTAACATAGCTGGAAGCCCAGCAGC
>Ga0209000_1001102_pt1 | contig 18990 bp, 19 predicted proteins | sample RifGroD2_FD_183998 | JGI IMG/M metagenome (GOLD analysis project Ga0209000, IMG submission 183998) | Groundwater microbial communities from Rifle, Colorado, USA - Groundwater D2 (SPAdes) (version 2) | ecosystem: Environmental > Aquatic > Deep subsurface > Groundwater | place: Rifle, Colorado...
CTTTAATATATTCGATAATTTCGTTTATATTTAAAATTTTTTCGTTAATTTCCATTTATAGATTCTCACGCTCCAGTTAGTCGCTCAGAATGACAATGTGTTTATATAAAGTTAACATGAGGTGATGGGTTCTTAAGTTCCCACAAATATCTGTTTATTTCATCCATTCTGCAATTTACACGGCAATTTTCCGCATTCATTGTAGTTTTTATGTATTCAAAGTTTTCTTTTCTTCTTTGTCCTTCCCAGATTTCTTTAAAAGAATTTTCATTAATATTACCATAACAAAATTCAGGATTTTCTAAAAATGAACTACACCCGAAAACATTGCCATCAGACATTATATATCCCCAGAAAAACGGAACGGCGCTGCATTTTTTATATCTTTCAACTTTATTCGTCATCTTTTTCATAGTATTTGCCCTGAAAATAACCTTGAAAGATTCCGTATTATACTTTTCAAGTTCTTTTTCAAGAAACATATAATCAGAATAAGAAATATCTTCATATTTTTTGGTATTGCTCATCAAATGCTGAGAATACGGTTTTATAACCAGATAATCAAGACCTATATCTCTTGCATGTCCTGCAAGTTCTTCTGCCGAACTGAAATTTTCAGGCAATAAAAGCATTTGTGCCCCTAGAGTAGATCCTTTACTAATTTCTTTTCTTAAAGATACCGCTTTAGAAAGATTTTCAAGAACTTTATTAAAATCTTCTTCTTTTGTTCTGTGAATTTCAGAATAAACTTTAGCGTTTCCCGCATTAAGACTTACTTTTATCCATTTGCAGTTTTTAACGTATGTTTCAAGGGCTTCTTGTGAAACCATAGCAAAATTAGTAGTCAAGGACGTATCTATTCCGACATTTTCGCAGTGCTCTATAATTTCAGGAAGGTTTTTATAAAGCAGCGGCTCTCCTTCACCGGCAAACATTATGCTTTTAATCCCTAAACCAGCCATTTCTGTTATTCTTTGCTTCAAAATTTCATAAGGAATTTCTCTTTTTTGATAACCGATATAGTCTTTTGCACAAAAAACACATCTGTGATTACAATGTCCTACAGGCGAAATTTCAAGATATATCGGGTAAATGCTTTTTGCCGTGTCCCATTCTTGATTATCCGCTTGCCATTGAGCCACCCTTTGGGGATGGAATATTAATTTATGGTTATCTATTCTGTATGAATTTGTCATAATACTTGTTCAGCTTTGCAATGCAATATTTTTGAGTAATTCAGACAAGTTATATTTATCTTTTCTGGTGAATAAATCTGTTAATAAATGCAGATAATAAGCATGTGAAGACTCTGCAAAGCTGTAATCATCTGCTTTGACATATAAATTATAATCCCCTTTTTTTCTGAGGGCGTTTTGAGGATTAAAAGAAGTAAAAGTTAGTATAGGGCTGTTTTTTAAATTTTCTTTTACATAATCCGCCGAAATTAAAAGATTTGGGGAAGAACCCGAGCTGCTTATGGTTATTAAGCCATCTCCATCTTTCATTAACCTTTTAAGCATTTCCATATAAGCATTTTCGTAAGAATAGTCATTACTAAAGCAGGTTATAAAAGAACCTTCGATATTAGAAAACGAGGCAATATTGCCGTTTTTGGTAAAATCAGTAGAAAAATGCGCCGCCATAGAAGCGCTGGCACCATTTCCAAGAAAAAAAAGTTTTTTTTCAGTATTTTTAATTTCTTCAAGTAATTTTAAAACATCAATAAACCAGTTTTCACGGCTGATTAAATTTTCACGATCCGAAAATTCAGCGTTTGTAATTACCTGAATAAAATGGCTCAAATGTTGTTCAATATTATTTTCCAAGTTCATTTTTTACCCAAAACCATCCTGAATAATTAAAATTTTATTTTACCATTTTCATAATCTAATTTTAACATAGAATATCTTTCCACAGAATCAACAGCACACCGATAACCCTTCAAAGGCTGTGCATATAATCCTTCCAGCTGCATAATTTTTGGAAATATATCTTTAGGAAAGTCGCTAAAACCTTCGGGAATTAACTCTAGAACTTTTTTATCAAAACAATAAATACCCGAATTAACCCAGTTTTGGGTTTTTAATTCTAATTGATCTTCAGAAGGTCTTTCAACAAAATTAACGACTCTGTTATCATCGTTAATTTCAACTATACTGTTGGATTTGCTTCTTTCATGAACAATAATTGAAGCCAGAGCGTTTTCTTTTGATTTATGAAAACCGATTAAATCCGCATAATTTAAATCTGTCAAAATATCGCCATAAATTACAAGAAAATTCTCTGATTTTTCAAGAATATTTTCAACTTTTTTAATTGCTCCTGAAGTTCCAAGAGGCTCGTCTTCATAGCTATACAAGATTTCAACACCAAATTTTTCACCGTTTCCAAAGTAAGAAGTGATTTGCTCAGACAAATAATGAAGATTTATTATTATTTTGGTTATCCCAAAGCTCTTTAAATGACTTATAGTATGCCCTAAAATAGATTTATCTCCTACTTTCAGCATAGGTTTGGGGGTATCTTTTGTTAATTCGTTTAATCTTGTGCCAAATCCGGCGCATAGAATCATTGCATAGGTCATTTTATAATCTCTCTTAATTCAGATATGTTATTTATCAAAAAATCAGGTTTTAAAGTTTCATCTGTTTTTAAGTCTGATATTATAGGTTTTTCGGTATGTTTGCCTGTTAAGCAATGAATGGTTTTGCATCCTGCAAGGCTTCCTGCTGTTATATCAGACATTCTATCGCCTATCATATAGCTTTTACTTAAATTAATATTAAATTCTTTGCTTGCAGCAAGTATCATGCCGGGATGCGGCTTTCTGCATTCGCATTTAACCCTGTATTCTTCAACATTTGCGTTTGGATGATGCGGGCAATAATAAATTTTATCTATAATTGCATCGGGATTTTGCTCTTTTAAAAGCGCTTTGTACTCTTCATTTATTTGCAAAAGCTTATCTTCAGGCATCATTCCTCTTGCAACCGCTGCCTGATTTGTGATTATGAATGTTTTAAAACCCAAATTGCGGCAGTAAGCTATTACATCAGGAGTTTTTTCATACAGAACCACGTTATTTATATCAGTAATAAAATCATTATCAAGATTTAAAACCCCGTCGCGGTCAAAGAAAATTGCTTTATTCATTTTATTTATGCCCACTTAGTTTTTTGAATTTTTCCATAGGTTTTTCTATTGCCAGATATGTAATTGCAGAAAGTATTGTCCCAAATCCAATTGCAATAGAAAATTTAATTAAAAAATCAATTATCGAAACAGAACTTTTATAAACAGGAGCCATTTGGGATAATATAGGCGAATGCCAAATATATAATCCATATGTTAATATTCCAAAAATTTCAATAAATCTTAAAGGATTTTGTTTTATAGATTTAAAAGAGATTTTTGTGTTTTTTATTTTGTGTATGATATTTTCTTTTTCAAAAGTATAAATAAAAAATGCTGTCGTTACAGTAGTTATTAAAGGACCTCCCGTTACCCAAAATAAAGAATAAGGAACTATGTGTAATACCAATGCATTATATGATACATAAGCAAAAAAGAAATACAACGCAACCATAAGAAAAACAGCAAAATATTTTCTGAAATTATAAGTAATGCAAAAGTTTTTGGCGTTATTTATAATAACTTCTTCTGTTTTTTTGATTTTTAATAAAGCATTTAATAAAAAGCCTGTTAAAAACAAATCCAAATTGGAAGTAAAAGGGGAAAACCCTTTAAGATACCATAAAGGCCAAAAATATACCTTGTTCTTAATATAAAATATCTCCATTAAACCAACTCTAAAAATCAAACCTACAATTAAAAGTAGCAATATAGAGATATAAACATTCTTTTTACTCTTTAAAAAAGGACTTAAAAATATAAATAAAAAAGGAACACATAAATAATATTGACACTCTGTAGATATAGACCAGAGAGCTCCATTTATAAAGCCGCAAGAACCGGGTGGATAATATGCTCCATTAAAAGTAAAAGTAAACAATTGAAATAAGATGTTTAAATTTATACCTTTTAATAATTCTGGTGATAAAAATAATATCTCTATTAAAATTGCAAAATAATAAAGAGGTAAAATTCTAATGGCTCTATTTATATAGAAATTTATAGCTCCTTTTTTATCCCTTGAATATCTGTCAGTAAAAAAACCTTTTCCCATTAAATAACCTGATAATACAAAAAATATCCATATCCCAACCCATGCAGGAGAAAATAAAGGCCAAATTGATTTATTATTCTCTAACCAAATATTGTTATGCATATTTATTATTGAATGGTGGCTTACAACCAATAAACACGCAAAAGCCCTTAATGCCAGCAACATATCAACAGAATTTGATTTTTCTGTATTTTTTAATTCAGAATCATTAGAGCTTAACATTGTTTGCATAAAACTTACTCTTAATACAAATACTTAAACCAGCTTTGAGACTGTTAAAATTATAGCTTAAAAAGAAGTTTTACCTTAATGGTATAATTTAATGTAGCTAAGTAAGGGTAATCATCTTGAAAAAGAAAATTTTATTAACAGGCGGGAGCGGTTTTGTAGGAAAAAATATTCTTGAATCATTTCTTGCCGAAAAATATGAAATAATAGCTCCTCCAAGAACCGAGCTTAATCTTTTTGATGAAAACAGCGTTGATGAGTTTTTTTCAGACAAAAAATTTAACATAATTATTCACGCTGCCTGCAAACCAGGTCACAGAAACGCTAAAGATCATTCAAAACTTTATTGCTCAAATACAAAAATGTTTTTTCACCTTCTAAAACATTCTGATAAGTTTGAAAGAATGATAAATCTCGGCTCTGGCGCAATTTATGATAACAAACACTACAAACCTAAAATGAAAGAGAATTATTTCGGGAAAAATATTCCGCAGGACGAACATGGTTTTTGTAAATATGTAATTGGAAAACATATAGCGGATTGCGAGCAGAGGGCGCAGGGTTGGCTTCGCCGACCCGAAGACCCGTTTATGGCGAGCAACCAAGAATCCATTAATGTTGTTGATTTAAGGGTTTTCGGGCTTTTTGGAAAATATGAAGACTATGCCATAAGATTTATCTCTAATGCAATATGCAAAACTATAGTTAATTCACCTATAACAATAAAACAAAACCGCAGATTTGATTATGTTTATATAAACGATTTAATGCCTATACTGGAATATTTCATTGAAAATAAGCCAAAATATAATGCGTATAATGTTACGCCCGATGAGTCAATAGAACTTTATGAGCTGGCTGAAAAAGTTAAAAAAATATCAGGAAAAAACTTGCCTGTTATTGTCAAAGAAGAAGGCTTGGGGCTAGAATACAGCGGAGATAATTCCCTTTTAAAGGGAGAAATAAAGAGTTTAAAATTCACAGAAATTGATAAAGCGATAAAAGAGTTATATGAATGGTATAATCAAAATCACAGGATAATTAACAAAGATTGTCTTCTTTTGGATAAGTGAATGAGAGTATAAGCAAGATGAATATTAATATATTTGAAGATTTATTTGTTTTTGAAATGTCAAATAACCACTGGGGAAATATAGAGCGCGGATTAAAAATAATTACCGATTTTTCCAGAATAGTAAGATTTAACAACATAAGAGCAGCCATTAAGCTTCAACTCAGGGATGTTGATAATTTTATCCACAAGGATTTTCTTGACAGGACCGATATAAGGTACATAAAGAAAACCCTTGATACAAAAATGTCTGACAAAGACTATGAAACTCTTGTTAATGCAATTAAAAAAGGAAGTTGTTTAACCATGGCAACGCCTTTTGATGAAAAATCCGTTGATCTTTGCGTAAATATTGGAATACAGATTTTAAAAATAGCAAGTTCCGATATAAATGACTGGGTACTTATTGAAAAAATTGCATCAACAAAAAAACCTGTAATTATTTCAACAGGGGGCTCTTCATTAAAAGATATTGACGATATTGTAACTTTTTTCACTAAAAGAAATATCGAAATTGCTTTAAATCATTGTGTTTCAATATATCCGTCGGAGCATTATGAGCTTGAATTAAACCAGATAGACTTTTTGAAAAACAGATATCCTGACCTTACAATAGGATTTTCTACTCATGAATATAACGAAACCCTCGAGTCGTCCATGATGATTGCTTATGCAAAAGGCGCAAGAACTTTTGAAAGGCACATAGATATAAATTATAGGGAAAAACCTGTATCAGATTACTGCTCACTACCAGAAGACGCAGATAAATGGATTAAATCCTTTTATAAAGCAAGGGAAATCTGTGGAGGAAGTGGAACCCAAAGAAGGCTTCTGCCAAAAAAAGAAGTAGAATATCTTGATACCCTTGTAAGAGGAGTGTATGCAAAAAAAGACCTGCCGGAAGGTCATATTGTCACCGAAAAAGATGTTTATCTTGCGATACCTCTTCAAAAAGGACAAATTTCATGTAGAGAGTTAATGAGCGGAGAAATTCTGCTTAAAACCTGCAAAAAGGACGCACCTGTAATGATAGATATGATTGACAGTCCTTATGCAAGCAACGAATCTCTCAAAAAGCTTATTTACAATCGTGGTTTGTAATTAGGGGGCATAATGACCACAAAATCAATGGAAACTATAAATTTTTCTGAAAAAATACAAGAAATAGGAACAGCTCAAGAAATAAAAGCTTCTATAATCAAGCCTTATGAGGATATTTTAAATAATCTTCAGGAAGTTTATATATTTGGGGCAAAAGAGCTGGGAAAAAGATTTTATGAATACTTTTCTCAAGTTGGAATAAAAGTTTTAGGATTTATTGACAATGATACTAACAAGCAAAATCAGGAATTTTGTGGCTGTAAAATCCTTAATATAAAAGATTTACTTGATAAAAAAGATGAAATAACTATAATTATTGCTTCTATTTATTATTTATTTGAAATTAGTGAGCAATTAAAAAAACTTGGATTCAAAAAAGTTGTTCCATGCCCTATTTTTTATGTTTTTAACAGCAATATTTATAAGGCCGAACCCTCTTTTGACGGGATTGTAGAAGATTTAGCCAGTAATAAACAAAAATATCTTAATCTTTACAATATTCTTGAAGACGAAAATTCTAAAATAGTTCTGGATAATCTTGTTAATTTCAGATTAACCTTTGATTTTTCTGTTTTTAGCAGAATTATAGCTCCTGATGCCTGCATAGGACAGTATTTTAAAGAAAATTTTCTTAAATTCGGAGAAAATGATATTTTTGTTGACGGTGGGGGGTTTGATGGCGATACAACGCTGAAATTTATCGATAAAGTAAACAATAAATACAAAAAAATACTGTTTTTTGAGCCTGATGAAGATTCATTTTTAAAAGCTCAGGAAAATTTAAAAAAATATAAAAACATTGAGTTTATAAAAAAGGGATTGTATTCAAAATCAGCGGTTTTCAGGTTTAATTCGTCAGGAAGTCTTGGAAGCACAATAGATCAGGATGGAAATACCCAAATAGAAGTTACTTCCATTGATGAAGTTCTCGATAAAAAAGCTGATTATATCAAAATGGACATTGAAGGAGTAGAACTGGAAGCTTTAAAAGGCGCGAAGAAACAGCTTGTGCAGGGTGTTCAGCTTGCAATTTCTCTCTATCACAAGAATGTTGATATATGGGAAATCCCGGAATACATAAAACAAATCAATCCTGACTATAAATTTTATCTCAGGCATTACACAAATGCGATTTTTGAGACGGTTTTATATGCTGTAGTTTAAAAAAAGGAAGAAAACTCGAATATTATGAAGTTAATAAGTATCGTAACGCCATGTTTGAATGAAGAAGATAATATCAGGGAAATTTATACCCGAATAAAAAGTATTTTTGAGAATTTGCCTGATTATAATTACGAACATATCTTTATAGACAATGCTTCAACTGATAAAACAATAGAAATTTTAAGACAAATCACCAAAGAAGATAAAAACATTAAAGTTATTCTTAATACAAGAGATTTTGGACAGGTACGCTCTCCCATGCATGCCTTTATGCAGGCAAAAGGCGATGCTGTTATAGGAATATGCTGTGATTTGCAGGATCCGCCGGAATTAATACCTGAATTTCTTAAAAAATGGGAAGAAGGTTTTAAAATGGTGCTTGCAGTTAAAAATAACACCAAAGATACTTTATTAATGTCTTTTGCCAGAAAAGTTTTTTATAAATTAATGGAAACAATGTCGGATTCGAATGTTAAACAGGTAAAAAATCTGACAGGATTTGGGTTGTATGACAGGCAAATTGTAGATATAATGAAAAGCATTGATGATCCTTGTCCTTATATAAGGGGGCTTATAGGTGATATTGGGTTTGAACCGGCTCTTATTCCTTTTAACAAGCCTGCAAGAAAAAAAGGGTTAACAAAAAACAATTTTTATACGCTTTACGACATGGCAATTCTAGGGATTACAAGTTATTCAAAAGTACCATTGAGAATAGCTACCTTAGCTGGTTTTACTCTTTCAATACTTTCTTTGCTTGTTGCATTCTGTTATTTCATTGCCAAAATATTATTCTGGTACAGTTTTCCGATGGGAACAGCTCCAATAATAATAAGCCTCTTCTTCTTTTCATCTGTTCAACTGTTTTTTATCGGAGTAATAGGGGAATATATAGGTTTTATTCACACAAGACAGCTAAAAAGGCCGCTGGTTTTTGAAAAAGAGAGAATTAATTTTGATTAAAGTAACTGATTATATAGTAAAAAGACTTGAAGAATACGGAATAAAGCATGTTTTTATGATTTCCGGCGGCGGAGCTATGCATCTTAACGATTCTTTCGGCAGGTCGGAAAAAATAGAATATATTTGCAATCATCATGAACAGGCTTCCGCAATGGCAGCAGAAGGTTATTCCAGAGTCAAAGGTGAGCTTTCCGTTGTATGTGTTACAACAGGTCCCGGAGGTATAAACACATTAAACGGAGTTTTTGGTCAATGGACTGACAGCGTGCCTGTTTTATATATTTCAGGGCAGGCAAAAACAGAAACCCTCACAACTTCCTATCCCGAAAGGCGTTTAAGGCAAGTAGGCGATCAGGAAGCTGATATTATAAGCATCGTTAAACCCATAACAAAATTTGCAGAGCAAATCAAGAATCCTATAGAAATAAAAAAGATTCTCGATAAAGCAATTCACACAGCGATAAGTGGTCGACCCGGTCCTGTCTGGATAGATGTTCCCATGGATATTCAGGGAGCTTTTATAGATGAAGAGGCGTTGGTTAATTTCAATTCGTTGACAGATGAAGTGTTTTTTGATTATAAACAGCTGTCTTCTCAAATAGATAATGTTATTAAAGAAATTAAAAAGGCAAAAAGACCTTTAATAGTTGCAGGCAGCGGTATAAATATTTCTAAAACTCGAGAATCTTTATTGGATTTTCTTGAAAAAATAAAAATTCCTGTTGTTACAACCCATAACGGCTTTGACTTAGTCCCTTCCAATCACCCGTTATATATTGGAAGAATAGGCACAATAGGTCAAAGAGCGGGAAATTTTGCCGTGCAGAATGCGGATTTAATAATTTTTCTCGGCACACGCAACAACATCAGACAAGTTAGCTATGATTGGAAAAATTTTGGCAAAAAAGCAAAAAAAATAACTGTTGATATTGATTTAGCAGAGCTTAACAAGCCTACTTTCAAGCCTGATATTGCTATAAACATGGATTTGAGGGACTTCTTTTCTATCACCCTGAACTTGTTTCAGAGTCTATCCCATGATGGACAGATTCCGAAACAAGTTCAAAATGACACTGTGGCTGATTTCCCCGATTTTTCCAAATGGATAAGCTGGTGCATCAAGAGAAAAGCAAAGTACCCTGTGGTTCTTCCCGAATACAAAGATGTCAAAGATGCTGTAAATCCGTATTATTTTATTGAAACACTTACAGAATGCCTTTCTGAAAAAAGCATTACGGTTACAGGAAACGGAACAGCAAGCGTATGCACCTTTCAGACTTCCGTTGTTAAGGAAAATCAAAGATTTATATGTAATTCCGGATGCGCTTCAATGGGATATGATATACCTGCTGCGATTGGAGCCTGTTTTGCCAACGATAAAAAAGATGTGATTTGTCTGGCAGGAGACGGGAGTTTAATGATGAATATTCAGGAATTACAGACTGTTAAACATCATAACTTGCCTATAAAACTGTTTATTCTTAATAACAATGGCTATAGTTCAATAAAACAAACACAAAACAACTTTTTCAACGGACATATGATTGCTTCAGATAAAAATTCCGGCGTTAGTTTTCCTGATTTTATCAAAGTTGCAGAGGCTTTTGATTTACCTGCTGTAAGAATTTCTAATCAGGACAATTTAAAAGATGATATTGAAAAAGTTTTATCGACAAAAGGTCCTGTGGTATGCGAAGTTATGCTTCAAAATGATTATATTTTTCAGCCAAAACATTCTTCTGAAAAACTTCCTGACGGAAAATTTGTTTCAAAACCTCTTGAAGATATGTATCCATTCCTTAACAGGGATGAATTTATAGAGAACATGCCGGATTGGGATGAATAATGAAAGCGCAATTAAAAAATTTATTTTCTGACAAAAATATTGAAATTTTTTCGCTTATATATATTATTATTCCCTATATTATCTTTGCATTTGGCTGGTTAAAGCTTACCGTTGCCTTGACTTTATCTATTTTAATAACAATTTCAGCTATTTTGTATATAAAAAAGCTTGATAATAAAGAAGTTTATCTTCAGAACAAAAATTTAAAATATTTTTTAATAACTATGCTGATTTTGCTTGTATGGTGCTTATTATCCGGAATGGGCGGGTTTGGATTCCAAAATAATCCTGACTGGGAGAAAAATAACGCAATTTTTCACGATTTATTCCTGAATAAATGGCCTGTAATTTATAAAGATTATTCTCTTGTTTATTATCTGGGATATTATTTGCCGATAGGACTGGTTATGAAGTTATTTGGCTGGAATGTTGGCTATTTATTTTCTTTTTTATGGGGATTTTCAGGATTAATTCTGGCTGTTTACTGGCTAAAAAGACTTTCAGGAAGTTTTTCTCCGCTTATTCTTTTGCTTTTTATATTTTTCAGCGGTCTGGATATTCTTGGTTTAATCATAAAATTCTCGGTCTTTCCTGATCCTGAAGGGCTTGCCTATTTCAAACATGTTGGTTGTATTGAATGGTGGGCAGGTTTTTTTCAGTTCAGCTCAATGACAACAACACTTTTCTGGGTTCCACAATATGCAATGCAGGGATGGCTGTTGACAGGGCTTATTTTAAATAATATTCAAAATCACAATTCATCAAGAAATTTGTTATTTTTGTGGGCTTTGTGCATTTTTGGAGTTCCATTTATTTTTCTGGCGATAATCCCTATAATTTTTGCGGGAATTTATAAAACAAAAAAGCTAAAAGAACTGTTTTCTTTCCAAAATTTTATAGCCGCTCCTATTATAATTTTTGTATTTATGGCTTATTTTACTTCAAAAGCATTCAAAGATCCTTTTAATGCTATGTCTGATTATATGCAAAGCTCTTATTTTATTGTTATTTACTTACTTTTTGTTCTGATTGAGTTTGGTTTATATGCCATAGTAATTCATAAATATTTCAAAAATGATGTGATATGGAATGCTGCTTTAATTTCCATGATCTTAATGCCTTTTATCAGGTTGGGTGGCGGAAATGATTTTGTCATGAGAGGCTCTGCCTGTTATTTATTCATACTTTTTATCTATATTATAAGAGCAGTATGGCAAAAAGGCTTAAGCAAATCAGAAAAAGCAGCTCTGGCAATATTTTTCATTATAGGAGCGTTTACACCTTTTCTGGAAATAAAAAGGTCCATAACCCATTATTCTGCTAACATTCCTGTTTTGACAAAGCAATACAGCGTGATGGAGCTGTATAAATACAGAAATAATTATCAATATCTCGGCGATAAAAAAGCTTTTTTCTGGAAATATCTGGCAAAATAAAGATTTTTAATGCTTTAAAAACACTTCGCAATTTTGACAAGACTTTTCACAGGCGTTTTGTGCCAATTCCCAACATTTTTTTTCACGTTCTTTTAATGCAGTACAATTGCTCCTTACTTCAAGGGGACACTCTTTTAATTTCCAGCAAGGTATAAATTCCAATAATTTTTTGATTCCAGGGATACTAAGATTTTCTTCATGTATAAGTTTTCGAATGCATTGGATCCAGGCTAAATCATTTTGGGAAAACATTCTTTTTCCACCATGACGCGAAGGTTTAATTAAACCTTCATCTTCATAAATTCTTAAAGTTCTGGGATGAACATTCAAAATACTTGCGGCAACACCCATTGGATATACAGGTAAATTTTTGTTAACTTGCATTTTTATTCCTATTTTGGCTTTTACAACAGCAATTCTTTAAATTGAAACTTGAAATACACTTGACAATTCAAATTGTCAAGTGTTATTATAATTATATTAGTAAATAATGTACCATAAAAACAATGTTTAGTTCAAATGTAAGGAGTTAAATTATGCCAAGAAAAGACGGAACAGGACCTATGTGGGAAAGAAGGGGATTAGGATTGAATAGATGTATATCTTTAGAGCTTCCAATAAATACAGAAACAGTTACAAATATATGTTTGCATCCAGAAAGAAAAGGATTTGGGCAAGGGAAACGCTTCGCAAGACGAGGATGGAAAATATAGAACAAGAGAGGATTTAAAATCATGAAATTTGCTATTCCAACAGAAAATGATAAATTATATGCGCATTTTGGCAGTTGCAAGATTTTTACTTTTATTGATATTGATCAAAACACAAATACAATAATTTCAAAAGAAACTAAAAATCCATCCGGACAATGTCATGAGTATATGGCACCTTGGGTTTCAGAAAATGGAGCTAATGTTGTTATAGCTGGAGGAATCGGTGTTCCTGCACAAGAATTACTTAAAAAACAAGGTCTTAAAGTTGTTGTAGGAGCACCAACAGAATCTCCTGAACAACTTGTATACGATTATATAAATGGAACCTTAAAAACAATACCAAATACTTGTAATTGCACTTGCAGTCATTAATCTTTTGAAGCGACTATATATATTTGAGGACCTTGCTTTACCAGATCGTGTATAAAATAAAAGAAATATGTAACATCAAACACAATTTTTTTCCTGAAAGACAGCTCGCCTTCAAGATAGTTTTTTTGAACAGCTTTAAAATTAATGTTTGTAAGGTATTTTTGAAGAGTAAACAAAGGAAAACCCCACAGGAAAGATTTATGGATTTTAAAACCTTCATTTTTGAGCAATGCTTCAAGTTCTTTTATTTTAAAATGCTGTGTATGTCCTGTATATCTATCTGATGCGTGAATTTTTCCTGATTGGGTTGTCAAAATTAAAGTTCCGCTTTCATCAAGGTTGTTATGTATCCATTTTATTATGTCAGAGTATTTTTCCGTATGCTCAATCACTTCGCTGCATATAATAATGCTGCATTTTTTATCCAGAACAGGTAATTTTTTATGGTAAAAATGCGGGCTGTCGAATTTTTCTTTTAGCTTGTTTATAACATTTTCTGCAACATCAAAACCGCCTAATTGTAAAGTTTTTAGATTGAATTTTTCTTTAATTCCGCTTAACACTCCACCTTCACCGCAACCGTAGTCAAAAACAAAAGTGTTTTCGTTAAATTTAAAGTCTCTCAAACTGTTTAATACAAATCGTTTTCTGTGCTTTACTGTCGGATAATAAGCATAGGCGTTTTCGGTTTTTTCCCAGTATTCAGCAGGGTTATAATTTAGCTTGTCAGCATCTCCTGTTAAGTTCTCGACAGCAGTAAGTTTATTTTCATGATACTGCTTTTCTGTATTAATATTCCAGATATTATCCTTTGTTTTTACATCATTCATAATATTTTCAACAGCAGTCATAGCTGTTAACATTGAGTGATCCATATTATTATACCTGTGCATTCCGTTTCTTCCAATCAGGTATAAATTTTCAAACCTGTTTAAAAATTCTTTTACAGTATCAAAAAGGTCATAAGTCCCAAAATAAGCAGGATAAGCTTTTTTAAACCTGATTCTTGTCGCATCGATAACGTCTTTTTTATCGATAATACCTATTTTTGAAAGTTCATCTACTGCAAAATCAATAAATTCAGCTTCTTCCATATTCCAGAGTTCATCGCCTTCATTGCAAAAATATTCAAGACCAAGCCAGACTTTATCTGAATCCATTACCATATAAGGACTCCAGTTGTTAAATATCTGAAGCCTCCCTAATTTTACATCTTTTTCCTGAATATACATCCAGTTATCAGGAATAAGTTCACTATACTCGCTCTTTATTATTAATTTATCCAGCAACAAGCCTACAGTAATAAAATCCCTGTATAATAAGCCGCCTGCTACTTCCTGAACTTCTTGAGGGATATCATATTCCAGAGAATTAATCAGGTCTTTTACAGGCATTGTTGAAATATAATGGTCAGCTTTTGCCGATATTTTGTCACCGGAAGAAGTATTTTCAAAAACAACCTCTGAAATACAGTTATTTTGTGTTTTTAATCCTATTGCTTTGTGATTAAGATGAATTTCTCCGCCTTTTTGTTTTATAATTTCTGCAACTTGTTCCCATAATTGTCCCGGACCGTATTTGGGGTACAAAAATTGAGAAATAAGGCTTGTTTCTATATTTTTTTGACTTACAGAAGTCGGTTTTTTAATAAAACTTTTTAAAAAATGTAAAACCGCCTTTGAAACTGATAGCCCCTTTACCCTCTGGGCTCCCCAATCCGCATTAATTTGGTTACAGGGAATTCCCCAGACTTTTTCCGTATAATCCTTAAAAAAGGTAGCATAAAGTTCTTTTCCAAACCTGTTGACGAAGAAATCCTCAAGATTTTTTTCATTTTTTATAGGGAAGACCTTTACTTTTAAATAACTTATCCCCATTTTAAAAATCCTGAAAATTCCAAGATTTAACATGGTTTTGAACTTCAAAGAAATAGGATAATCAAAGAATTTTCCCAGAAAAAATATCCTTGAAACCCTGTTTCGAGTTAGCATTACTTTATCAGTTCTTTCGCAATCCGCTTGAAAAGGCAAAATATTTGCCCACCAGTTCATAATTCTATCAAATTTTGAAAAGAATCTATGCCCGCCTATGTCGATTTTGTTGCCTTTATAATCAACTGTTCGAGAAATTCCCCCTATTATGTCGGTTTCTTCATAAATAACAGGAATTATATCAGTTTTTTCCAGCAACTCATAAGCAGCTGTGAGCCCTGCAGGTCCTGCTCCTATTATGATTACTTTTTTACGTTCGTTTTGCATCTTGTTCCTTTATTTAGAATGAACTCTAGCCTACAACGCCTGTTCATCTCAGCCGTTTCGGCTTAGCGCTCCCTCTTCGCTAATCGCACTCATAAAGATTTATATTTACGAATTTTTTTTGTTTTAAATCAGTGCAGGAAGGCTTTATTGTTTTTACAGAATCCTGTATCTGTTCGACACCAAGCATTGACGTTGAAAAAATATAAACTTTTTTGTATTTTTTCTTGTAGTTACTGATTTTTTGGTTAAATCCTTTTTGATAAAAAATTTGTTTATCAACAACAATATTGAATTTATTTATATTTTTATCAAGTTTGTTAAAATAATAGTTATAAAAATCCTCAACTCTATCAATTATAATTACTGAATTTTTATCCGCATTGTTTATTATATAGTGTGTTGCTTCTTTCCATTCTTGTTTTGGCTTATTATAGTATGTAAAAACCCTGTTTTGAATTTTTTGAGGAAGAAATAAATAAGCTCCCAGAAAGGTCAGCGATAATCCAAAAAGAAAACTTGTTTTAAGAAATTCTTGATGATAGTCAAAAGAAAAAATTATATAGCTTATTAAAACATATACAACAGGGACTACAAAGATTAAATGCCTCGGATGCAGAAAAGCACTGGTTTTATCAAGTATTAAGTATACACATATAGGCAAAATTATTATATAAGAGAGATAAATTAACGGTGAAGCAAGTTTTCTTACTGTAATTTCGTTAGTTATAAACGCTATAATCTTTTTAAAGTTTAATAAAAGAAAAATAATTATGATCAAAAAGAACACATAATTTTCATAAAAAATCTGATTAAATATTTGCCCGAGAGGGTTTAAAGTATTTACCCGCATAAATGTCGGATTTAGTACAACAGCATACTTTTTTAAGAACGAATACTGGAAAAACAAGTAAAAACCAGAAATATAAAATATGTTTATGGCTGCAATAAAAAGAGGTTTTACTCTGCTTTTTTTAATCAAAGAAAAAATAAGCAGGTACAAAATCTGGAAAAATGCCGGAATCAATCCCCAGTAATGAGTAAAAATTGCTAATAATGAGAAACTTGAATATTTTAAAAGGGTTTTAGTATCCAATTCTTCGTTATTATTTATTTTATTGATTATTTGAACCCAAAATAAAACAGCAACTATAGAAAACAAAGCAAATAAGCTATAAGGTCTTGCTTCCTGCGAATAATAAAGCATTACGGGTGATAATCCCGTTAATATTACCGCACCAAGAGCAATTTGTTTATTAAACGTTTTTTTAGTTAAAAAATAAATAACAATTATTGATGCAATTCCGGCAAGAAAACTCGGGAATCTAATCATAAATTCTGAATTTCCGAACAATTTTAGCCATAAATACAGACTTAAGTAATATATAGGCGGAGATAAATCCGAAAACATATACACAAAAGAGCCAAAAAAAGTTTTTTGGGATGAAAACAAATAAGAATACATCTCATCAATCCATAGGCTTTTATCCCAGAGCCCCCAAATACGGATAATTATTCCGATTATTAAAACGATTCCCAGCAAAATATAATGAATTTTATTGGATTTATGGTCTTTTTTTTCCATTTATCCCCAATCCGTGAAAAATATTATTAATAAAATATTATCATAGTTGAATTAGTTCGCCTATTATGGTATTTATGGTGGCAGTAGCCACCTCTTATAACTTCTCTAATCCTTCAAATTCTAACTTAAATTCTTGTTGTGACAATGAAAGATATATCAACAACCTTATTAATAATATGTTTAATCTTATTTTTCTCAATCTTTCGGGGAAAAATGATACTCCTTGAAAGTTTGCCCTTAAGCGGAGTGGTTTCCATCTATTACGACTTAAATGGAACCCCGTATATCTATATAGACAGCTACACAAAAAAAGACGGCACTATCGTAAAAGGCTATTATCGTTCTTTGCCGGACAAAAACAAACTTAACAACTGGTCATCAAAAGGAAATATAAATCCGTTTACAGGAACAAAAGGCTATGAATAGCCTTATTTATGATAAACTTGTTTAATATCTTAGGAGTTAAATATTTATGAATAATTATTCAATAGGGATAGATCTCGGCGGTACAAAGATTTTAGCGGGCATTGTTGACACAGAAAACGGTACTGTAATAGAAACAGCAAAAAAACGCACTAAAAAGCTTGAAGCGGACTTTATTGTTCAAAGAATTATAGAAACTGTCGAAAAAGCTATATGCAAAGCACAGGTTCCTATATCCCAGATTTCCTCAATAGGCATCGGAGCGGCAGGACAGGTTGACAGAGAAAACGGAGTCCTTCTCGCTGCGCCTAATCTTAATTGCTTTGATGTAGAACTTAAGAGAATACTTGAAGAGCATTTTAATATACCAACTTTTGTCGGTAATGATGTAGAAGTTGCAACTCTTGGCGAAATGAAATTCGGCAGCGGTGTTGACTATAACAATTTTGTATGTGTTTTTGTCGGAACAGGCATTGGCTCTGGTATTGTGTATGATGGCAAACACTTAAAAGGAGCGACAGGAACAGCTGGAGAAATTGGACATATTATCGTTGATTCAGGAGGAAGGCTTTGCGGATGCGGAGGACATGGCTGTCTGGAAGCTTATGCATCAAGATCTGCCATTGAAAAGAAAATTCTGGGCTCAATGAAAAAAGGACACAAGTCGATTATCGCTGAATCTATTAAAGACAGCGGAGTGATTCGCTCAAGTGATTTGGCTGATGCTCTTGATGCAGGTGATGAAATAGTATTAAATGCTATTACAGAAGCTTCGGAATATTTAAGCAGCGGCCTTGCTTCTGTAATAAACTTTTACAATCCTGAATTAATAATTCTCGGTGGTGGATTAATGGAAGCTATAGATTTCTTCTATGATCTCACTGTTAAAAAGACTTTTGCTAAAGCTCTTGCGGTTCCTGCAGAAAAAACAAAGATTGTGAAAACACAATTGAAAGATTTTTCAGGCATCATTGGTGCGGCAATGCTTCATCAGGGATAAACCCTTTATAAATATTTATTCAAAATCAAAAAATTTCCGCATTTGTTTGGCTGCTTTGAATTGCTTGTCAATAAGTTTAATAAACTGATCTATATCGCTATTACATTTGTCTGTATATAATTTTACAATCATATCAGGGGATATGGTGTCATTGGCATTCTTTTTATTCAAGTCCCTGATGTATTCTACGATATCAAAACGGTCTTTATCGGCACATGCACATAAGATATTAACAGCGCCAAAATTCTTGCCCACTATCTGCTGAATTAATTTGAATTCTTTAACTTTGTCTCTGGTCATGATTTTCTCCAATTAAAAATAGCTTTTATTACAGCATAGCAGGTATTTTTTATGCTTGTAAAGTTTATTTTCATTTATTATATTTATTTTTATGGATTTATCATACAAGCCTGACATATTTTAAAATCTTTTATAAACAAAAAAATTGCAAAAAAAAAGACAGTTATTAAACTGTCCAAAATCCTCCAATTGTCTAGTAGCGCCTCGTGATGAATAAAGGTGGTGTTTTGTAGGTAGTGTAAGGGAAAAGGTAAGGTAGGTGTGGTGTGTGGTAAGAATTTATTGAGATTTAAGATTTTTATTTAGGTAGTGTGTTGTGTTTGTTTTGTTTTCTTCTTGTACATAT
>Ga0209000_1001106_pt1 | contig 18951 bp, 19 predicted proteins | sample RifGroD2_FD_183998 | JGI IMG/M metagenome (GOLD analysis project Ga0209000, IMG submission 183998) | Groundwater microbial communities from Rifle, Colorado, USA - Groundwater D2 (SPAdes) (version 2) | ecosystem: Environmental > Aquatic > Deep subsurface > Groundwater | place: Rifle, Colorado...
TTGTGATGACGAAGAAGTTATTTTTATTTCAGATGATTATAATTTAATTGTTAAAGCACAGGCATTTAATATACCTTGTGAAATGTTTGAGTTTGAAGATAATGATAAAAAAGAAGTTTATAATGGAATTAGAAAATTTATATTAACCGAACAAGAATATGTTAATTTACTTGAAAATCCTAATGATTTTTCATATAATTTTCAACCTAATGAATATATAATTATACATAATACAACATCTAATGATGAATATTTATTCACTTGGAATAAGTATTTTGAAGAAGTTAAAATTAAACCATTGTCAAATAAATATGTAAATAAGATTACACCATTAGATACTTACCAAAAAGCATTTATACATATGTTACAAAATGATAATATAAAAATTAAAATAACTGATTCAAGATACGGATCAGGGAAATCTTATCTTATGATTCATTGGGCATTACATATGTTAGATAAAGAAAAAGTTGATAAATTATATTTTGTAAAAAGTGACTCACCTCCAAAAAATAGAAGAGAATTTCCTGCTATCCCAGGTGGAATTAGTGAGAAAACTGAGCCTTTAATGGGTGTTTTGTGTGATTCAACTGGTGAAACAAGTTTAACTGATATTCTATTAAGAAACAATAGATTAGAAATATTACCTATTCAATTTGCTAAAGGTAGAAGTTTAAAGAATTCTATTTTATACATCAATGAAGCACAAGATTTTACTCCTTCTGAAATGGAAAGATTACTTTCAAGAATAGGTGAAGGAACATTTGCATTATTAGATGGTTCTACTTCTCAAATTGATAATAGATATTGTTTGAATAGAAATGGATTATCTATTGTAAGTGATAATTTTAAAGATAAATATATTGCTGGACAGGTAAATATGATTGAAGATTATAGAAGTGAAATTAGTAAAATGATTAGTGATATGGATTGGAATGATTGAGATCAAAAACAACACCGTTTTTGAAGAGATAGAGGTGAATATTTATATCAAATTTTATTTTAACATTGCCATTAAAAACTGAAAAATTTCAAGAAGATATTTTAGATAAAAACTTTGAGAAATGTAGAAAGGTTTATAATTCTTGTATTAGTGAATTACATAAAAGATATAATCATATGAGAGAATCTAAAGAATGCAAAAATAATTGTAAGTATAATGGTAAAGATAGAAATAAAATATTTAATAATATAAACAAAAAATATGGTTTAACAGAATATTCATTACATGAATTTGTTAAATTAATGGGAAAATATTTTAACATAGATGCTATGACTACACAAAAAATTGCAACAAGAGCATTTAATGCTTTTCAAAAATTAATGTTTCATAAAGCAAAGAAGATTAAGTATAAGAAATATGGGGAAATGAATTCTATTGAGGGAAAAACTAATAAACAAGGTATTAGATTTAGAGATGATACTTTATTATATAGTAATATGAAAATACCTGTAATTATTAAGAAAAACGATATTTATGCTCATATATCTTTAAGAAATAAAATAAAATATTGTAGAATTAAACGAGAAATAATTAAAGGTAAGTATCACTATTATGTTCAGTTGATTTTAGATGGAATACCTCCTTTAAAGATTTATAAAGATACTGGTGAAATTAAACATTACATTAATGATGGAGTTATAGGTTTGGATATTGGAACACAGAGTTTAGCAATATGTTCTAATTCAGAAGTCAAATTATTAGAATTATGTCCAGAAGCTAATAATATTGAAAAAGAAAAGAGAATATTGCAAAGAAAGATGGATAGGAGTAGAAGAAAAACTAATTTTAATAAATATAATAATGATGGTATTATTAAGAAAGGTAATAAAAATAAATGGATTAAATCTAATAAATATATTAAAATACAAAATAAATTAAAAGAATTACATAGAAAACAAAGAGAAATTAGAAAACAATCACATAATAAATTAACTAATTATATTTTAACTTTAGGTGATAATATAAAAGTTGAAACTATGAATTATAAAGGATTGAAAAAAAGAAGTAAAGAAACTACTATAAATGATAAAACAGGCAAATATAATAAAAAGAAACGATTTGGTAAGTCACTTGCTAATAAAGCACCAAGTATGTTTTTAACTATTTTAGATAATAAACTAAAATGGGTAGGAAAAGAATTATTAAAAATAGATACTTGGAAAGTTAAGGCAAGTCAATATAATCATATTAATAATACATATACAAAGAAAAATTTAAGTGAAAGATGGAATGATTTTGGTGAATTTAAAATACAGAGGGATATTTATAGTGCATTTTTAATAATGAATGTAAATGATGATTTGAGTAGTATAAATAGAGAATTATGTTTTGAAAGATTCGACAAATTTAAATTATTACATGATAAAGAAATAAAAAGATTAAAAAGTATGGATTTAAGTAATGGATTAAAAAATGTAGTTTAAATTAATAATTTTAATATTTTAATAAGACAAGTCGAGAATCGGGCTTGATACTATCGTTAATTTAGTCAATAGACTAATTGATAGTGAAATTCTTATGGAAAATGATTAGTGTTTATATGTGTAGTTTATAAATAATGTGAATTATTTAATAAATAAGAGTATAAAAGATATTCATTAGTACATAAGAACCTGTAGAGATTTATCTCGTGCAGAGATTCAGAAAAACAACACCGTTTTTTGTATAGAGAGTATCCATACTATCTATACTTTTTGGGATAAAGACTACAATAGTGGGATTGTACGTCAACTGTATTAATTTGTAATAATAATAAAAAAAGAATAATGGTCGATTATTCTATGCCTCTTCCCTACCCTACTAGATTGCGAGTGGTAATATGGAAAGATACAAACAAAAAGAATCAGAATCAACAATAGATTATCTTTTACGTTTAGCAGAAATAAAAATAGAAGAAAAACCTGATGATTTAGAATGGAGTGACATTGCTAAATATTGTGGTTTTGATTGTCACTATGATTCTTTAAGAAAAGCATTACAACCTAAAGATTATGGTGGTTTAGCAATTTATAAATATTTAAAAGATAAGTTAATTAGTGAAAATGTTACTGATGATAAGGTATTGAATGAGTATGAAGTTAAGAAAATTGAATTACAAAAAGAGAAAAATAAAATTCAATCATTAAGATTAGACATGAATAAAATTATTAGAGATTCTTCAAGAACGGAATTACTATATGAAGAATTTATTAATACATTAAAAGAAATGTGTAATATTCCTATTCCTGATTTTAAACCATTGTTAAATCAGAATATTAAAAAAGAATATATTCTTTCATTTGCTGATTCTCATGTAGGTAAAGAATTCAAAAGTATAACTAATGAATATAGTCTTGATATTGCATATGATAGATTTAATAAACTTTTATCAGAAACAATAGAAATTATCGAAGAAAATAATATTAATAAATTAACTATATTAGCACTTGGAGATGTAATTGAAGGTGCATGTCTTAGAATTTCTCAAATGCAACAATTAAAAATTGGGATTGTACAACAAACAATTCAGTTTATGAGATTCATTGTTTCATGGTTAAATGAATTAAGTAAATATGTTGAAATTACATATTATCAAGCACCATACTCTAATCACTCTCAGATTAGACCTTTTGGGACTAAGGCAAATGAGTTTGCTTCTGAAGATATGGAAAAAATTATATTTGCTTATATCCATGATATTCTTGAAAATAATCCAAGAATAAATATTGTTGAATGTAAAGAGAAATATATAATCTTTAAAATATTTAACTATAATATTGTTGCTTGTCATGGACATGACATTAGAAACGTAGATACTTTCTTAAAAGATATTAGTAATAAGTATAGAATATTTTTTGATTATGGATTTTTCGCACATCGTCATTCAGGTAATATAAAAGTAGTTAATGAAGGATTGACAAATAATTGTGAAGTTATTAATATCCCTTCTATTATGGGAAATGACACATACGCCGATGAACTTTTAGTTGGAGCTAAAGCAGGAGCAACTTTAATTGAGTTTACTGAAAGACAAGGTAAAAGAAAAACTTATGATATTATTTTGAATTAAATAATCAATTTAAAATTAAAGGAGGAACATATTATGCAAGAAATTTTAGTAGGTTTTATTAATGAATTACTTCCAAATTTACTCTATATATTTGCATTAGCATTATTTTGTTATATAGGTAATTTAGTTAGAAAACTATTCCCTATTGCTATTAAATGGTTTAAAGCACATACTAGTGTAGCACAACAAAATTTAATTGAACAATTAGGTAAAAAAGCATTTACATATGCTGAAACTGTATTTCGTGAGAAAAAAGGTCAAGATAAATTACATGAAGCTATTGATTTTTTCCAGAAACATTTAGATAGTCATGGATTAACTGGTGTAAATTTAAGCTACACTATGGTTAGAAATGCTGTTGAAGAAGCATGGTTGGCAGATAAAAGTTTAAGGACATTTGATGTTAAAGCTGTGATGGATGATAGTATGATTGATGAATTTAAGAGTGAAGTTAATGATGATATAATTGATAATAAAACAGAATCTACAAATGAATTATTAGAAAATAACGAAATATAGGAGAAATAAATATGAGTGCTTATTTTGCTATTGATGGGATTTATAATAGTTATCGTAAAATGAGTGACTTAAATCTTATTCAAAAAGGTTTAGGTGACGTAAGTGTTGTAGATGATATTGATGGTATCCCCATTATAAGAATTAACACAAAGAAATGGGATAGAAAAGATAAGGTATTATTTGTATTAGAAAGTAGAATTGGTGATATTATAGATGAAATTAGTGATTTAATTAATTTTAGTGAAGACTATAATTGTTTTACAATTAATGCTGATAATATTGAGAAATTGTGTGAGAAGTTTGAATGTTGGTGTAAAAGTGGTGGAGTTTATGAGAATGGTGAATGGGATTTGCCGATTATAGTTGTTAATGGTAGGAAGTAGCTTGTTTGTTAGAGAATTAAATATATAATTGTGAGGTATAAATTATGGATTGTAAAGTAATAATTAAACCTTCTATTGCAAGGACTTTATTACATAAAGGTAATCCAATAGTTGACATTAAACCTAATAAAAATAAACAATATGAAACTGTTTTTGTGTTTGAAGACACAGAAAAATTTAGGAATGACTTAACTACTTTAACTACTATTAAAAAATAGTAGTTTTTATTTTGTAAAAAATTCGTAAAAGAAGGAGATGTTTTTATGGCAAAAGAAAAGATTTGTGGTGTATATAAGATTGAAAATTTAGTTAATGGAAAAGTTTATATTGGTCAAAGTGAAGATATAATTAGAAGATGGAGAGGTCATAAATCTGAATTAAAAAATAATAAAAAGAGTAATAAATATTTACAGAATTCATGGAATAAATATGGAGAAAATAATTTTAATTTTAGTATAATTGAAGAATGTTCTATAGATAATTTAAGTATTTTAGAAGATGAATGGATTAAATTTTATGATTCTATAAATATAGAAAATGGTTATAATCTTCAAACTGGTGGAATTTTAAATAAAAAATTATCAAAAGAATCAAAAAAGAAAATGAGTGACAATCATTTTAATGCAAATGGAGAAAATAATAGTAATACTAAATTAACTAATGAACAAGTATTAATAATTAAAGAAGAAATTAGACAAGGTGGGAGTTCGACAGATTTATCTTTGAAATTTAATGTATCTTGGCATATTATTGATGATATTAAAAATAATAGAACTTGGACATCTGTAGGTGAATTAATTTATTTACCAAATGATATTAAGGAATATTATAAAATAAAAAATAGAAATAAAAATATTACTGAAGATATTGCAATAAATATTATTGAATTATTAATAGATGGTTATGGTAATAAAGAAATATCTAATAAATTAAATGTTAGTGTAAAAATTATAGATCATATTAAACATAAAAATACTTGGAAACATTTATCACAAGATATAGTATTTCCAAATAAAAAAAGAAAAAATAAATTATGAGGATATAAATATGGAAATATTAACTCCAATCAATAAAATAGTAGAAGAAATCAAACTTAATGCTTATATTAATGAACGTACTATATATTTAAATGATGATAATATTGATGAAGATACTGAATTTATTGTAAATAGAATGTTTGAAAAAATAGTAGAAAGAGATATAAAAAATAGTATTACACCTGAAAATGCAGAACCTATTATATTAAAAATTTCTAGTTATGGTGGTTCAGTTTACGCAACATTAAGTATTATTTCTACTATAGAAACACTTAAAGAAAATGGATATAAAATAATTGGTAAAGCATATGGGAAAATTATGTCAGGAGCATTTAAGATATTCATATCTTGTACGGAACGTATTTGTCAGAAACATACAAGATTTATGTATCATCAAGTCCAATCATATGAATTAGGTTATACTTCAGTAGAACAATCTAAAAGAAAACTAAAAGATTTAGAAGAATTATGGCGTAGATGTCAAAATGTGATTTTAAAATATACTAACATTACTCAAGAAAAACTTGATGATATTACAGAACATGATTTAGATGTTTCACTTTGGCCTGAAGAAGCAATTATTCTAAATTGTGTAGATAAAATTCTATAGATATATAGGAGAAACAATATGAAAGAAAAAGAATGTAAAATTAATTTAAAAACAGATTCATCATCTACATCCCCTACTCAATCATCTGATGTAATTTTATTCTTTGAACCATTAGAGATAAATACTTCAAATTTAGCAGAAAATATAAATATACAATTAGATAATGAAGAATTTATAAAGGGATTAAAAGATGTAAGTCATGCGTGTGGTATGTATACTGGATTGATTAATTCAGGATTTTCTATAGAAGATGCCATTGAAATAGTTATTGGAAAATTAAATATAGAACATAGTCTTGAAGTGGCAAAAATTAATGCTAATGCAAGTATTGAATGTTCTAAAAATGCAACATTGGTTAAGGAAAAAGAATTGTTGTAAGATTGTTTTAGATTGTAAATATAATATTTTATTAATATATATTTTAAATATTAAAGGAGAAATTTCAAACATGAATTTATTTAAATCTGAAAGTCTATATGATTCTGATAATGGAAAATGGATTGAAAAGTATTGGATAAATGAAGAAGAAGTTGATGGAGATTTATATTTTTATAAATTAGACAGAGAAAAAGATATCGAAGATAAAAATTTAAAAGAAGAATTGGAATCACAATCACAAGAAACTATGAATATTTGTCATCAATATTGTGAAGGTATTTGTGAAAGTTGTTGTGGAGAATGTGGCAATGAGTATGAAGATAAACAAGAAGTAGATTATGATGAATTGTTAGATATTTTTGCAGAAAAGATTCAGAATACTGGTGGTTGTCCAGAATGTATTAAGGAAATACTTGATGATTTTGCGGATATTGTTTTGGAAGCAAATGATGAAGAATATTGTGATGATGATGATTGTGGAGACTGCAATGAATGTGTTTGTAATCAAGAAGAATTCACAGACCAACAAATTGAAGAGATAAAAATGATAGAATCATTTGCATATAGAATTGAAAATGTAAATTGTGATTGCGGTTGCGAAATGAGAAATTTACTTTATGAATTGTTTAGTATTGGTAAAAATGTGGGATGGAATGATCATAGAGATTATATGAAAGAATTGATGAAAGAAGCGTTGGAAGAGTAATATAATTGTTGTATTATGCTGAAGTTAAATAACAATGTAGAAAATAACTCATCTATTTAATTTTAGGTGAGTTTTATTGTGTATTGTTAAAAAATAATACATAAATATATAGGTAGTGACTTACCACTGTGGAGGTATAATTATGAATATGGGTAAAATGTATTTTGATTTTGGGTATATTAAGAATAATTTTAATATACCAGATGATGCTTTATTTAAATGTTTTAATATTAATGAAACAGATGAATCAGTAGAAATTGTATTTTATACTAATGAAATTGGCGATAATTATAAATTAGCAAATAAATGTGGTTCAAATTTAGAGCAAATTCCTAGAGTAATTTTAGAAACAAAAAATAAAGAAGAAGTAAAGTATTTTAAAGGTAAAGACTTAAAAAACGTAATAAAAATAGTATGTGACAAAATTTTCTTTAATGAATTAGTAGATTTTCCAAATATAATTATGAAAAATAATACATATTGTTATAAAGGTATTCCAATATTTATTGATGATAATTTAAAGTATAATACTTACGAGTTAGTATATAAAAGTAATGATAATTTTTATGATGGAATTGTTAATAACCTCAAACAAGAAGCAAAACATTTGAATGATAAGATAAGTATATTTAGATCAAAACATGATATACAAAACTGTATCGTTGCACTAAAAGCACTTAGAGAAACATTAGATTTAATTAAAAAATATGATTGGACTTTGATGTATTCTGAGTATGGTGTAGAAAATACAAATAATCAATTAGTTACTGAGATTGCAGTATGGGAACAGAATCATGATGGACAGATTAAGAATCATAAGTTTTGGAGAACAGATATTGAGTATAAGAAATTTATCACTGTTAGCAAAGATGGATTAGATATTTGTAAATTAACTTGTGATAATATTATTTTTAATGAAGAAGTTAAACATTTGAAGGGAATTAGGAGTATGAAAAATGAATTTAATGAATATGAGAAAGTTGTTGATGATAAATTGAAAAGTTTATAATTAAGATATTGATAATTTAGATATAAAATTTTAGATTGAAATTAAGATATATTGAATCCACTTCTATTTATTTGAGGTGGATTTTATTATGTTTTAAATGTTAGTGTTAAAATATTGAGACAGAAGTAAGATTTGGGGATGATTTTTGGATAATGATATTTGGATTTAGTTTAATTTAGAGATTAATAATATAATAATGTTTGTTTTAAGAAGTTAGGTAATTGGGAATTAGCTATTCCCTCCACACATCCTAACTTCTTTTTTATTTTTATATGTGTGGAGAAATGGAGAATAAAATTAAAATAATTGTGTGGAGGTTGAAGAGAAATGAATGAAGAAGTTAAATTAGAAAAAATATCTGGTGTTTATAAAATTGTAAATACAATTAATGGAAAAATGTATATTGGTAGTAGTATTCATATTAATGATAGATGGAAAGAACATAAAAGAGATTTAAAAAATAATAAACATCATTCAAAACATTTACAAAGATCATTTAATAAATATGGAGAAGATAATTTTGAATTTGAAATTATTGAAGAATGTGAAGAAAATGAAACATTAATAAAAGAACAACATTATTTAGATTTATATAAAACTTATGATAAAAATAAAGGATATAATATAGCAATAAATTCTTTAGCTCCAATGATGGGAAGAAAACATTCAAAAGAAACATTAATTAAATTAAGTGAAGAAGTTAGAAGTAGAGATTCTTCAGTTTGGGTAAGAGGTGAAGATAAATTTAATGCAAAATTTAAAGATGAAGATATTATTGAAATAAAGAGATTAATATATGAAGGAAGTAGAATATTAGATATAGCAAAATTATATAATGTTGAACCTAATACAATAACTCAAATAAAAACAGGAGATAGATGGTCACATATAAAGACTGAATATGATGATTTAATATTACAAACTCCTAGACAGAAATTAACAGAAGAAGATGTGATTGAAATTAAAAAATTATTAATTGAAGAAAAGTTAAATATAATAGAAATATCAGAATTATTTGAAGTTACATTTGGATTAGTATCTTCAATTAAAAATTTAAATATTTGGAAATATATTGGTGAAGAGTATAATGAACAATTAATGAATAGATTATGTGTTAAAAAATTAGATAAAAATAAAGTTAAAGAAATCAAATATTTACTTTTAGAAGGTAAAAGTTGTTTTGAAATAAGTAAAATTTATAATGTTACTCGTTCTACAATATCTTGTATAAAACAAAATAAGACTTGGAAAGATGTTTTTATTAATGAAGATGATGTTTTAAATAAAGTATATTTTGAAAAAGGTGCTAAACCAGGTTCTAGGATTCCTATAATTCAATTATCAATTGACGATGAGTATATAAAAGAATGGGATTCATCAAGTGAAGTATCAAAGATATTGAACATAAATGCTAGTGCAATAACAAAATGTTGTAAAGGAAAACAATTAACTTGCAAAGGATATAAATGGATATATAAAAGTGAATATGAAAAAATTTAAGAGTATTTATTTAAATAAAAAGGAGTGGCTTTATGCCAAGAACTAAAAAAAATAATAATACATCTGTAAAGCCACAAAAAAAAGTTGCTCAAATAACTTGTGCAGCATGTGGAGACCCAAAAAAAGTTTTAGATTATTACGTTAGTTATAATTTAATACATCAAACAGGACGTATACCTTATTGTAAATCTTGTTTAAAAAAAATGATTGCAGATGAAAATGGCAATGTTAGTTTAGAAAAAGTCAAGGAAACATTAAGATTAATTGATCGCCCATTTTTATATAATATTTGGAAATCATCTTTAAATGATAGTATGGATACTTTTGGTACATATATGAAAAATATTGCAATGTCGCAATATCGTAAATTAGGTTGGGAAGATTCTAAATTTTTACCTGAGATAGAAAATGAATTGAATTATGATAATGCCGAAAATATAAATAATATACATCAATCAAATGTAAAATCTAATTTTATACTTACTGATGAAATTAAAGATAAATGGGGAAATGGTTATAAATTAGAAGAATATGAAGCATTTGAAAAAAAATATATTCTATTAAAAAATAATTATAAAGAAAAAACAAATTTACATACAGAAGCATTATTGAATTATATTAGATATAGAGTAAAAGAAGAAATAGCTACCGCAAAAGGTGATGTTAAAGAAGCAAAAGAATGGGGAGAACTTGCAAATAAAGCAGCAACATCTGCAAAAATTAATCCTAGTCAGTTAAGTAAAGCTGATTTATCAGAAGGACTTTCTACTTTTTCAGAATTATCTCAAGCAGTTGAAAAAGAAGTGGATATTATACCTATATTGCCAAGATTTAAATATAGACCAAATGATGCTTTAGATTTTAATATTTGGTGCTATGTAAATTACATTAGAGATTTGGGTGGTTTACCTCCATGTAATTATGAAGACGTTTATGCTTTTTATGATAGGAGAAAAGAAGATTATATTAAACAATATGGAGACCCTTATGGAATATTTACTGATGATCCAACAGAAAAAAACAGAGATAAAATAAAAATTTTTATTAAAGAAGACGGTGTTTAAATGTCATCTTATGGTAACTTTCAAAGTCAAAATGCAAAACATACAACAAAAGAAAGTAGAAATAATTATAATCCTGAATTTAATAGTACAGTAAATGCAAAAGGAGAAGAAGAAAATAGTCAATTTAGAAGTAATTTAGATAAATATGTAGATTTTGTTTCTTGGGCAAGATTCTACCCTGATTTATGGTTAGATCTAATTAAACCACAAAAAGGTGGTATAAAATTACATTCTGACCAACGTACTTTTATGAGAATAGCAATGAGATTTTTAAGTATGTATGGTGTATACCCTAGAGGTTGGGGGAAAACATTTAATGAAGAAATTGTTATGTTTATAGCTTGTGTATTTTTCCCAGGAATAGAATTTGCACTTACTGCTCAAACAAAGGAAAACGCAGCAGAATTATTAAAAGACAAATATAATGATATATTAAAAAAATATCCTTGGTTTAAAAATGAGATTTATGATGCACGTTTTTCTAAAAGTGATGCAGAAATTAAATTTGTTAATAATTCTAGAGTGGATGTATTGGCAAATTCTTCCACTTCGAAAGGTCAAAGAAGACACGTAATTATGATTGAAGAATCAGCTTTAATAGATGATTTTACATTCCAAGATTCTTTATTTCCAATTGTTGAACATGGTAGATTAACTGTTGGTGATTTAGGAATATTAAATCCTGAAGAATTAAGTCAAAAAGTAAATTTTTATACAACCGCAGGATTTAGGGGTAGTGATGAATTTACAAGAAGTATTCGCATGAAAGAAGATATGATAAATTTAGAAGGGAAAATAGTTATAGGTTCAGATTGGCATTTAGGGTGTTGGTACGGTAGAGGTTCGACTAAACAACAAATTTTAGATAAAAAGAAAAATATGTCTCCTATTGCATTTGCTCAGAACTATGAATCGAAATGGTGTGGAAGCTCAGATGGTGCTTTAGTTGATATTACTAAACTTTTGAAATTAAGAACACTAACTTCACCAGAATTAATGTATGACGGAAAATCAGATTATTATGTTAGTATGGATGTTGCACGTTCTCAAAAATCTAGTAATAATCAATCTTCCATTGCTGTAATTAAGGTTAAAAGAAATAAAGAAGATAGAATTATAAATATGCAATTAGTAAATTTAATTAATCTAAAACAAGGATTGAATTTTACCGCACAAGCAATTGAATTTAAAAGAATAAGAAATTTATATAATGCAAAGAAAGCAGTTTGTGACGAAAATGGCTTGGGGAAAGGAATTATTGATGAATTATTAAAAGAACAAATTGATCCAATTACTAAAGAAATATTAAAATGTTGGGATACTATTAATACTGATAATGAACCAGATGTTCAGGGTTCAGAAAAATGTTTATATGCTCTTCACTCACAAGGTATTAACTCTGATATAATTGTAAATTTTATTGATGTTGTTGAAGGTAAGAAACTTCAAATATTAGATAAACACCAAAATAATAATTATTCATTAAGCAATGAAGATTATATAAATAATGTAGTTTTACCAAAAGTTCAAACTGATTTATTTGTAGAAGAAGTTGCAAATTTAAAAATTAAACATTTACAAGGTGGTAAATTATCTGTAGAACAAGTTACTAGATCAGTTGATAGAGATAGATTTTTCGCTGTTGCATATGGTTTATGGTATATCAAAAACTTTGAAGATAAAGTTAAAAAAGCAGTAATTAACATCTCACCATCATCATATTTTGCAATAGCAAATAAATCATCCAGAGCAAGACGTTAAAATAATAACCAGAAAGGAGGTTTTCAGTGGATAACAATCAAAACCTCTCCCCTACCCTATTCTCATTAAAAAAATCATGGGAATCAGCTAAAAACTTTTCCCTATCAAGAATAGGTGTTTTATTTAAAAATAAACAAAAGAAATTAAATAATGTAACTATTGATAAAATAAAAATATGGCTTGCTAATCCACAAAAATATCAAAATGAGATACTTGATTTATCAGATAATTTATATGCACCTGAAGGTATTTATAAAGTTTTAGTTAATCTAACTACAAATATGGCAACATTAGATAATTATCTTCAACCTGATTTTTACACAATGCAAAAATTAAAAGAAGAAATTAATAATCAAACTTCAAAAGAAATGTCTGAAGAAGAATCTCAAGAAATAATAAATAAACTTTTAAAAAATTTTAATAATGAATTTAATACTGTTAGAAAATATATTGATAATATAGATATAAAGAAAACAGGTCGTAGAATTATAGAAAGTTTGGTTAGATATGGTGCATATTGCGGATTTGAAAAGAATGACGGTAATTTCCCTTATCTATGGGATTTACCTATAAAATATGTTAGATTATATTCGATAAAAAATAGTCAGTATACAGTAGAATTTAACTTCAAATATTTTGAAGATTTAAATAGAGATAATGAGTTGTCTGAATTCGCATGGAGTATTTATCCTGACGAATTTAAAATATTATATGATAGATATAAAACTAATTCAGATAGATTAAGATATCCAGAATGGCAACCTTTACCTAGTGATAAAGTATGTTGCATTAAATTAGGTGGAGATAATGATACTTTCTTTTTGCCTTTATATAGTCAATTGTTTACTGAGTTATTTTTATTAAATGATTTAGTTGATGAAGAGATTGAAAGTTCTAGGGATGATAAAATAAAATTAATAAATATTGAATTTCCCAATCAGGATGGTGTACCTCTTGTAGAACCAGATGTTGTTGCACAATGGGTTAATGTTGTTGCTTCTGGTGTTCCAGAAACTGTATGTGTGACTGGTTCACCCTTCCCTCTTAAGGAAATACCTTTTAAATCAATACAAAATGAAAAAACAAGTTTAATTGAATTTACAAAATCAATGGCATATATGCAAGGAGGAGCGAATCCTCTTCTCTTAGGTGGAAGTTCAACTAATAGTTCAGTAGGTATATCTCAAAATTTAATATATATTCAATCTATAGTTTTTAATATGCTTGATAAGATTCAAAGTTGGTTTAACTATAGAATTTCTAATGTAAATTTAAGAAAAAAATATACATTTAAATTAAATATATGGAAATTAACTTGGTTTAATCAAAATGAAGAGTTTGAAAAAGAACACAAATTGACTTCAATTGGTGGAAGTTTAAATGTATTATCTACTAAATGTGGTCACTCGTCAGATGATTATAATGCAACTCTTGAATATGAAAATTTAATTAAATCTAAAGATTTATGGATTGCTCCTGTTAATATGAATCAATCTGGAAATACAGATGATAAAGGTGGTCGTCCAGAGACAGATGATCCAAGTGGAAATACAATAATTTCTAGGGATAAAGAAAATAATAATAGGTAATTGGATGTGATAAATATTAAAACTATTTATTGTTATGATGAAATATATAAAGAGAAATTAATAAAAGAAGGTTTTAAATTAATGTCTTTCCAAATTATTGATAATAAACCTTGCTGGTTATTTGAAAATAATAAAAATATTAATTTTAGTAGAAAGACTAATATAAAACATATTTATTTTTAATTAATTAAAGGAGGTGAAATAATTTGGAATATAAAATAAATACAAGTATACCAATTAATTTTGAAATGATTGAAGAAATACCAGATAGTAGATTTTTAAAAGTTAAGATATGGCTTTGCCATACAGGTGAAAATTTAAATGGCAGTTATTTTAGCAAAGAATTGCTTGAAACAATGAAAAATGAATCTTTATCCAATATACCAATTTTAGGTTATATATCTATTGATAATTTAAATGAATCAGATTTTTTAGGGCATGAAGAAAGAATTATAATACAAAATGGTGAAATAAAAATTGAATATGTTGGTAAAATTTATGGTTTAATACCAGAAACAAATAATGCTCAGTTTGAGTTTAAATTATGTGATGATGGTATAGAAAGAGAATTCTTAACTTGTGAAGGATTGCTTTATACTAGATTTCCAGAATGTATTGATATATTTAACAGAGATGAATCAAAAAGTCAATCAATGGAATTAGAACCTGATTCTATTTCTGGAAAATTTGAAATTGATAATTTATTCCATTTTGAAACAGCTAAATTTGAGGGAGCTTGTATTTTGGGTGATACTTTAACACCAGCAATGGTTAATTCAACAATTGAAAAATTTAGTATTAAAAATATTAAAATTCAATTGCAAGAAATGATAGTTGAACTCAATAATACAGTTTTTAATAAAAATAATCAAGAAGGAGGTACAGAAATATTGGATGCAAAATTTGAACTAATAAAAAATTATGATAATTTAACTGAAGAAGATGTTTTAGATTTAAAAACAAATCATGAACAATATTCATTAGAAGAATTTGAAGCAAAATTAAAAGAACTATCAGAAGCGAAAAATATTCCACCAACTGATTTTGCTTTAACTGCTGAACAATTAAATGATGAAGTAAGAAAGGTTTTAAGAAATAGAAGGGTTATTTCAGAAGATTGGTGGGGTGATGAATACTCAGAAAACGAATTCTACTATAGAGATATTAAAGATAATTTAGTTATAGTCATTGATAATTCTTGGGAAAATTATTATGGAATACCATATATGGTCGATGGAGATACAGTGACAATTGATTTTGAAAATAAAATTGCATATATGTATGATTGGAGACCTAGAGTAGATGGTGAGGTTGTAGATAATTTTGCCAAACAGGAATTTGAGGAAAAATTAAAAGCATTTACTGATAAAGCAACTGAAAAAGTTAAATCTGAAGTTATTGCCGAATATGAAGTAAAAATTACTGAATTTAATTCCAAAATTGAAGAATTAAGTTCAAATTCACAAGATACCATTTTAGTTGAATTTGAAAATCTTAAATCTAAAGTAACTGAATATGAAAACAATATTTCAACTTTGACTGAACAATTCAATTCTCTAAAAACAGAAAATGAAACACTTATTAGTTCAAATGAAATTCTTACTCAAACTAATACTTCCCTTCAAGAATTTAGAACAAATATTGAACAACAACAACAAGAAGCATTTGAAGCACAACAATTACAACTTAAAGCAGAATTAATTGAAAATTTCTCTAAAGTATTAACTATGGAAGAAATTAAATCAATAGAAGAAAAAAATTTATCCATAGAAGATATGGATAAAGAATTTAAAATTATGTATGCTTCAAAAGAATTATCTGCAAAATTTGCAAAGAAAACTAAAAAAACTGATACAGAGATTCCAATTTTTAATTTTTCACTTAAGAAAAAAGAAGATTGGACTTCATTAATACCTAAGAAATAATAAAATAATAAAATTTAAGGAGGAATAATTTTATGGCTAATGTAAACAATGTAGTAACTGGTAGATATGGTATTGTAAATCTTCGTAAAGTAGTAGGTGTAAAAACAGGTGAACATAACATTCAATATGCTTTAAATGCAACTGATTTTGCTACTACTGCTTGTCAAAATGGTTTCCTTTTAGAAGAAGAGCACTATACAAAAACTCTTGGTCTTCCTAGTGGCCCAACTATCAGAGTTGGTTTAGTTGCATGTGTAGAAAAAATGTATGATGAAAGTGATATGTCTTTAGGTAATTTTAGACTTAATCTTAATGAATATTTGCCTAGAATTTATCGTTTACAAATTGGTGATATGTTTGACACTAACAACTTTAAATATGATGATGGAGATTATGCTAATTATGCTGCTATCGTAACTGCTATTACTGCTGGTACTCCAGTGTATGCATATCCTTCCACTAATGGTCAAATTGAATTAGAACCTATTCAAAATGCTAACGCAGCAATTGAATTACAAGCAACAAGAGTTGTAACTTTGCCTGCTGGTGAGTCTGCCTTAATGTTTGTTTGCACAAAAAGCTAAATAATATAAATTATAAATATAATAATATTAAAGGAGGAATTAATTTAATATGGAAAGAAAATATTTCGAGTTAGCAATGGCTACATATAATAGAAATGATTCAGTAGTTGATGGTATTACATATACTTCTTCTGAAAAAAATGAGGCATTGAGGAATGCTTTTAAAGATTTAGTACCTGATGGTAAAAATAGGTACAAGAGTTTCAGGAAAAATAAGAATGAGATTTTTGAATTAGTTGAAGAAAATGTTGATGAAATTCTGCCAAAAAGAGTTGATGATGCTTATGGTGGTTTTGTTGAGTATCAGATTTTAGATCAAGGACAAAAACCTAAATTTAAGACTAAGAAGGGTAAAAGGGGTTTACTTAACTTTATTACCAAAGTTGGTTTGGGTGGTGTAATTGAAAGAACAAGATTAGATGTTGATTATATTAATATGACTATGGAAGCATTTGGCGGTGCTGTCTATTGCGAATTCGAACAATTTTTAGACGGGATCATAGACTGGACTGATTTAATTAATGCTATCGTAGATGGTATTATGGAAAAAATTAACCTTCAAATTCAATCCATTTTAATTGCTTCATTCACTGGTTTATCTGCTAATATGAAAGTACAAGCTAACTCTTTTGTTCCTAGTCAAATGGGACAATTAATTACCAATGTGCAATCTTATGGTGATAATGTAGTTATTTTCTGTACTCCTACTTTTGCAGGTACTATTGAAGAAACTCCTGGATTTGTAAGTGATATGGATAGAACTGAACGTAGGGAATTTGGTAGAATTGGTAAATTTAGAGGTGCTAGTGTAATTGTATTACCTAACGCTTTTGCTGATGATGCAAATACCAGTAAAGTATTAAGTGATCAATATGCTATTATCGTTGCAACAAATGAAAGTAAAATTGTTAAAGTAGCATTTGAAGGCGAAACTATTGTTAATGAGACTGAAAATGCTGATAGAAGTATAGATTTCAATTCGTATAAAAAATTCGGTTTAACCATTGTTTATAGTAATTTTTATTCGATGTATAAAAATACCTCGCTCTAAAGTATTAATATAATTTAATATTAAAGAGGGTATAGTTATACCCTCTTTAATAAATTTATATTAAAATAAAGTAAACACGTATCATAATTTATAAAATTTTAAAATAAAAGGAATGGTTATTCTTATGGCAAAAACAAATAAATCAAACGAATTCAACACAATTGATCCAGATAGAAAAGTTAGAATCATAAACAATTCTAATTCTAAAATTTATTGGACTCAATTAAATGGCAGACCTATTAATTTAATGAAAATTGCTGCTCCTGCCTCATTACCTTATGTGGAATTAGAAAATATGGCATATACTAGCGATTTAATTCAAACAGGAGATATTTATGTCCCTGATAAAGATGTATTCGATGCTTTAGGAATTATAAGTTTAAAACATGAAGATATAAAACTACATTCTGAATTAAAACGTATGTTAGCAAATTTAGATGCAGAAGAATTAAAAGAAGAAATTTCTAAACTTCCAGATGGTAATAAGGAATTATTAGCTGAATTAGCAATTGATGAATATAGCAATTTAAAAGGCTCTGTAATTGACACTATTGAAGATGAAACTAAAGTTAAAATTTCTCTTATAAAAGAAGATGAGAAAGCTAATAAACAAAATCAAGAAAAGAATAAATAAAATAAATAATGAAAGTAGTTTGATATTATGACTATTTCTTATGATTTAATTTTTCAGAAGTTTATGCATGAAATTAATGATTTTGATTTAACATCTTTAAATGAAGAACAAATGTTAATAGAAAATAAATTAACTCTATCTAAAGCAGT
>Ga0209000_1001109_pt1 | contig 18897 bp, 6 predicted proteins | sample RifGroD2_FD_183998 | JGI IMG/M metagenome (GOLD analysis project Ga0209000, IMG submission 183998) | Groundwater microbial communities from Rifle, Colorado, USA - Groundwater D2 (SPAdes) (version 2) | ecosystem: Environmental > Aquatic > Deep subsurface > Groundwater | place: Rifle, Colorado...
CTGCTGCTACTCCGTTCACAAACCACTGGTAACTTGGGATGCCACCGTTCACAGGTGTTGCTGTAAAAGTTACCTGCGTGCCTATACATACCGAGGTGTTGTCGGCCGATATGCCCACCGATACGGGAAGTACCTCGCCAACGGACACCGATAGGGTATCAGACTGTGCCGGGTTGCCATTTGTACAGGCCAGGCTGGATGTTAACATTACATGTATTTTATCACCGTCCTGTGGGGCATAACTGAAGGCCGGGCTGTCTGTCCCTGCTGCTGTACCGTTCACAAACCACTGGTAGCCTGCATTGCCCCCGTTGACAGGCGTTGCGGTAAAGTTTACCTGCGTACCACTGCAAACCGATGTGTCATCGGCGGCTATGCTTACAGATACAGGATTCAGGGATACTTCATTTAGCGTGATACTATTTGAAGTGGCAGGGTTGCCAATGGCACAAGCCAAGTCAGAAGTTATCCGGGCGTAAATTACATCCCCATTTGTTGGCGTATAAACATAAATATTTGTATCTAAACCTACAGGTGACCCGTTCAGGAACCACTCATAAGACGCTGCACCGCCGTTTCCGGGGGTAGCGGTCAGTTTTACCTGGCCTCCTGCACAATACGGGTTATTGTCAGCCACTACCGATACGGATGCTGTAAAGGAATCGGTCAACCCGATTGTTACTGCATTGGATTGGACTGGGTTTGTACCAGCACAAGCAAGGTTGGATACCATCGAAACATAAACTTCGTCACCTTCAGCAGGGGCGTAGCTATATGTCCCGGCCCCGGTGCCCACAGCCGAACCGTTCAGGTACCACTGGTAAACAGGGGTACCCCCGTCAACCGGGGTTGCGGTCAGGGTCACCCCTGTGCCGCTGCATACAGGGTTGCTGCTGGCCGCTACTGAAACTGTGGGTGAAGGTATCTGTGTTACCTGCATGGCCAGGATATTTGAGGTCGCCGGGCTGTTGCTGGTGCAGGCCAGGCTGGATGCCATAACAACTTTTACCTGATCCCCATCGGACGGTATGTAAGAAAAAACCTCTGTCCCGGTTCCGGATGCCGTACCGTTGATATACCACTGGTACGAAGGAACCCCACCGTTTACCGGGGTTGCCGTCAAGGTTACCTCTGTGCCGCTGCATACCTCTGTGTTATCTGCTGAGATAGTTACCGATGCTGCCACAACATCGGCCACACTGAATCCGATTTTGTTGGACTGTACCGGGTTGGTGGTTGTACAGGACAGGTCCGAGGTCATCACCACATACACGCTGTCGCCGTCTGTTGGGGTATAGCTGAGCTGGTGATTATTGGTACCCGTAACCGAACCGTTCAGGTACCACTGGTAGCTTGGTGTCCCTCCGTTTAGTGGGGTGGCAGTTAATGTAACCGGTATTCCGGAACATACACCTGTATTGTCGGCAGAAATGGACACTGAAGGCGTAGCCAAAGCTATTTCTGATATTGTGGCTGTTCCATTCATACTGGAAGTACCATAGGTGTTTTCCCCGATAACTTTATACGTGCCTTGCATCTGCAGCCCGAACGAGATGCCGCTGCCCGTGCCGGCCAAGGTGCTTATTAATGATGTGTCGTTTTTATATAGCCTGTAATCAACGCCGGTTTCGGTACCCGATAGGCCGACCTCTATCCCCGTGCTGCCCCCGCAATAACTGCCGCCACCTGTAATATCAAATGCGGCGGGCTTCAATGTACTCAAAAGTACCGGGGTCACGGTTAGCGTGCTGGCTGTATTGCTCCCGCAGGTGGTAGATGGGGCCACACTGATTGCCCCCGAGGAAGCCCCGGCGGTTACCGTTACCGAGTTTGTGCTCCCCCCGGCGGTCTGAGTCCATCCGGCTGGGAACGTCCAGGTAAAGGTCACCCCTGCCTGGTTGGCCACGCTGTAACCATAACTTGCACCCTCGATGGGGCCGGTTTCGCCGCTGATAGCTCCCGGCTGGGCCACGTTGCTCGGGATGGGGTTCACTGTCAGGAATTGGAATGGCCCATTTCCCCAGCCGTTCGACGGGGTAACTAAAACCAGTCCAGAGGTGGTTCCTGCTGTAACACTAACGCTATGGGTTCCATCACCTGAAGTAATTGCCCAATCAGATGGGAACTGCCATGCATAGGCCACCCCAGCTATACTGTCAACACTATAAGACTGTGTTGTAGCCGAACAGGGTGCCGACAATCCACTAATTGCACTAGGTTGCACAGGCACATCGCCAGACAAAGCACGACGGAATACAGGACTACCTATCGAAGTTGTGAAATTATTTGTAAATATATAATTCCCTGAAACTGCTAATGAGGTTGGATTAGGAATTGGAGAAAATCCTTCATTATATGCGGTCCAGCTATTTCCATTATTTGATGATTTATATACTCCTCCTTCTGTACCAGCATATAAATCGGTACCATTAAATTCAATGGCTCCCACATCTAAATTGTTTAAACCTGAATTTACGAGTTCCCATGTAGCTCCAAAATCTGCTGAACGGTAAATTCCTGTCGGTTGAATGTTGGGATCATCATAATAATTACTGGTTCCTGCATAAACATAAGTCCCATTTGTTGCCATAGCACGGATTGGAACACTTCCTGCCAGATTGCAAGCAGTCCAATTTACTCCATTATCAACTGATTTTAATACCCCGTGAGCTAAAGTACCAGCATATATATTTGTTCCATCATTTGCAAGGGAAAGAATCGTAATATTGTTGCTTGTGAATCCACCTAAATCCAACAAGGTGCAAGGTGTCCATGTATCACCATTGTCGGTTGAGTAAAAAATACTTTCACAGCAGGTAATTCTTACAAAAAGGGTATTCCCCATTGAATAAAAATAGGACAGGGTACCAAAATCATAAATCCATTGCCAGGTTTCCCCATTGTCTGCTGATCGGTAAATGCCATCATTTTGGTAAATAAAAAGAAAGTTATTAAATAAATAAGGGGAACCTATTTTATTACCCATAACCCAGGTATTTCCAAAATCAGAAGAACGATAGAAATACCCATCACCAACTCCCCAAAGTGTGGTGGCAAACAAATCGGTACCGCCTGCCGAGTAAATTTTTGTTGTAATTAATCCACGCATTTCATCGTGGGAAGGTACCCAATTAGCAGTATTATCACCTGATTTGTAAACCCCTTTAGTGGTAATAGCAAAAATATCCGATCCACTCGCAAAAAGTTTAGTAAAAACAAGGCCTGACGGATTGGTATTTATGAGATTCCAACTAATGGTACCACTACTTACAGTAGCATAAATTCCCGCATTGCTACTGATATAAACCGAATCATTTTTAACCAACATTGAAGAAGGTGATCTTGCAAAACCTGTTGGTAATCCAACAACTTCTTGAGTCCAAGTTGTACCATTATTAATTAACCGAAAGACTCCTTGTCCACTAGTTCCTACAAAAATATCGGTACCACTTATTCCTAAGTGATTAAAACTTCTTGAATTTAATTGCAGAGCTGTACCAAGACCACCATTTACGGTTGTCCAGGTTAATCCTTTATCAAAAGAGCGAAAAATTCCCTTATGATATGTTCCCACATACATGATGGTATCGTTCAAAACAATCGAACGGATTTCAGGTAATGCAGGAGCTACAATTCCTTCAAAGCTATCGTTTTGTGGAGTCCATGTCATTCCATAGTCCAATGAAACATAAAGTCCAGAAGAACCCACGCAATACAAGATAGTATCTACCGTTAAAAAGTTGGTAGGATAATATTGCCCACCGTAACTACTAACCGACCAAGTATCCCCATTATTAACCGAATAATAGATACCTTGAGCGGTAGAAACTATCATCTTACCGCCGCTTGATGTAAATGCCACAATATCTTTACCATTACTGGCACTGCTTAATCCAGTATTTGCATTTGACCATGTAGCCCCATGATCAGCAGATCGGAAAATTCCTTTAGCAAATACACCTCCCGATGTTCCTGCAAAAAGGTAAGAATTATTCTCGCCAAAACAATTAACGGGTCCCCCAAAAGGGCCATTAGTTTCTTCCCAGGTTTGGCCATTAGCTACTTTTAAGCTAAATAACAAAGTCCAAACAACACTGAATAGAGTCAAAAACTGTAGAATTCTTTTCATATTACATTGCTTTTTAGGTAAGTGTGAATTTATTACTTGGTTTTAATGTTTTCTGAATCAATTTTTTCAATCGCTTCTGATAGATTCAGATCACTATTTATTAACTTTTTTATTATTTCACGTTGATGCTTTAGCTTCTTTATAAATTTTATGTTCTCCCCAATATTATTTGTATCTGATTTAAAAGAGTCTCTATTCAATCCATCTTTTTTGGTTTTCCCTGCTAACATTTTGTAAATATTTATTGAATGGGTAAAGCTCCCTTTTTTATAGAAGTCAAGGAAAAAACCACCCCCTACAAATTCACTAATCCAATAAAAACGATCTTTACTTTTTCTGTATCTCATAAAGATAAATGCGCCAAACTATTATATAACACTGTGTTTTATTGATAATTAATTACATGATAAGTATATTGATTGAACCACCGTCTTTAAATGTTCAATTTTACAGAAATGGTAATGAAAGGCTTCCACTCTGATTTACTTATAAAATGAACTTAAGAGTGACATAAATTCATATAATGATTACTTTCCTTCTGATAATATTCCTAGAGAAAGATGCCGTTCAAACAGGTGTTCTGAAGCCTGAATCATTAACATAAATAAACCAACCTCACAAATTTTGCTAATGATTTGCTAATAAAAGACCCTATACTTTTTGAGACACTCTCTTTATAATAATAGTGCGAAAGATTTTTACTTTCAGCTCCCGTCTTCAATTATTTATTGATTCCTTACTGAAAATAGATATGTGTGAATTATGTCGGAGAATAAATTATACGGGATTAGTAATTAATCAACACTTGGATTTGCGCGCTCTTATAAAGAAAAATAAAACTTGGGTAATTCTTGATTTTTGTAAAATATTCGGTGTCAAATTTGGGAGAGAAACGTAACTAGATTTGTATCGGATGAAAGGTTTAGTTTTTTCCGCAACCGGTATCTGGCATGATCAATGGTGGGTCCCCTCTGGCCGGTAAGCTCAGATATTTCTTTGGTTGACATATTTAACCTTAAGAAAGCACAAATTTTCAATTCATTTTGAGTAAGTTCCGGGTAGTCTTTCAGCAATTTCTCGTAAAACCCTGCATGAACCTCCTGAAAACGAGTTGAAAACTCACTCATCATTTTATCATCAGCACTATGTCTAAGTTCCTGGCTAATTTGAATTATTGCCTTTTTTATTTCAATTTCTTTTGCATTCTGCTCCAAATGAATCAGTTTCTCAGAAATCTCCGTCAAGATTTCATTCTTTTTAACCAACGCGAGCAAATTAACCGTTAATTCCCGTTTCTTTATGTTTAATTCTGACTCAATTTTTTCCTTTTCCAAACCTAAATATTTCGATTTTAACCGGTGTTTTGAAAATAGTAAGCCTAATATTATCAAGCCTGAAATCAAGCTAAATATAATAATCAATTGAACTGCATTTTTTGTTTGCTGAGCCAATTTATTTTGTAATTCTTCTTTTTCAAATAAATATTGCAATTCCAGTTTTGATACATGTTTTTGTTTTTGCAAGTTAACAAGACTGTCATTTGCGTTTTTTTCAATTACTACATATTTGTAAGCACTTAACGTATCCTTTTTTTGGGTGTAAATTTGATCCAGTGATTTTGCAGAAATACTAATCAATCTGTAAAAGTTATGTTTTTGGCTTTCTTCAATCGCCTTATTAAAATAATAGATGCTCTTAGTTGTGTCATTTTTAAAAGTATAGCAAAAGCCAAAATTTACGTAGCATTCAGCAATATGCATGCTATTGTTCAATTCCATAAACAAATTAAACGATTGTTGAAAGCTTTGCAAAGCCAGTTCAAAATTCTCCTGGTTCATTTGGCCAAAACCAATATTGAACAAATTAATACCTTGTGCCAATTTATCGCCTAACTTAATATTTATCTCTAAAGCATTTCTTAAATATACAATAGCAGAATCATACTGTTGTTTTTCCTGATAAACTACCGCTAAATTATTGTATTGCCTCTTTACTTCAGTTAGAAGGTTGTTTTCATTTGCAATCTCTAACGATTTATTAAAGTATTTTAATGCTTTATTTAACTCGTTTTGATAATAAAAGTCCATACCTATGTCACCAAGAGAACTTGCTATTCCTGATTTATAATCAATTTTTTCAAACAATTTTAAACTTTTAAAAAAATATTGCGAACTTTTATCGTATTCATCCAATTCAGTATAAATCGTGCCTATAATACTTAATGATTGAGCTAACTCTTTATCCATATTAAGATCCTCAGACATTTCTTTAGCTTGTTGAGCCAAAGCCATCGCATTCTTATAGTTGCTTCTCCTGAAATCATAATTTGCTAGCTTAATCATTGCATTTATTATTCCTTCATGGTAATTAATGCGTTGGGCAATTTGAAAAGCCCTATTTGCATAATTGACAATACTATCGGAATACTGTATCCCAGGTTCGTCCAAAAAATCTATTATAAAATCAACCTTTTCTTTCGGGTTTTCTATTTTGCTCAAAATATTATCTAAACTATCTTTATTTATGTTAGCCTGTGGATATGCTTTAAGGTGGCATAACAGACAATAAAAAGTAAAAAATATAATTAATTTAAATTTCATCGCCCTTTTGAATTCATTTCGCGTTGCTTATCAAATTTATACCACCCCTTTTTCGGAAAGTCCAAATATAAAACTTAGATTCATTTTTTCAATAGATACACCCGGTTTATATGATGTGTTTATAAAATAGTATGATTAATACCGTACTTCTGTTTTTATAGTAATAATTTCTTCACATTTGCTCAGAAAAAACTTTGTTCATCCCTGCTTGGATGTAATACCAGTTTTTAATTAACCCGATCTTGGTTCCTTATTGCTAGGCCGTACCGGGCGGGTATTTTAGAAACCTATCAATATAGACACGCATAAAAACAAAAAAGGGGGCACGTTCTGTGCCCCCTGAGTGAAAAAACTACCTGTTCAAAAGATTACCTATACATCCATATCTTAACGTTCAGGCAAAACAATCACTCTTCTATTTAACAACAACCTGTTTTATTAACATTCCGTCTTCAAGAATAATCTCAATAAAATAAAGGGTGTGGTTCAACCCGTTTAACGGCAGTTCCACCATTCTTTCGGCTGGGGCCGTTTTTACTTCCATCACCGTGTTCCCCAGTAACGAAACCAACCTTACTGCTTTGACGGCAGCTCCGCCATTAAGGGCAATATGGAGCACATCACTGGCCGGGTTTGGATAAACAGCCACCATATCCTCAAACCTTACCGACGATATACTGGTACAGGAATCAACTTTTACGGTAACCATAGCTTCGCCATTGCAGCCAAATGCCGTTTCATAGTAGTAAACGAGCTCATGGGAGCCCACACCCGCTACAGATGGATCAAAAATTCCGTCCACCACACCGGCACCAGAATAAATCCCGCCCTCAGGCTGTGCTCCGGCAAGTACAACTGTTCCACCATCAGCACAATAGGTGGTATCATTGGCGGCTACCCAGGTCACCGTAGGGTTGGCTTCAACCCTAATCACAATAGTGTCTGAAAATGCCGGGTCACCGGAGGTACAAGTCAAACCTGATTTAAATTTAACACTTACTTTGTCCCCATCATTTGGAGTGTAAAATAAATAACTGTAGTTATTATACAATATATATTCGCCGTTTACAAACCATTCAAATAAAAAATCACTGGCTCCACTTCCACCATTTACCGTTGTGGCTGTCACATATGCTGAGGTTCCTTCGCATAATTTATCATCGCTGGTTGCGATGCTTACAGATACCGGAAGGTTTTCTGTTACGCTCAATCTAACTGTATTTGACAATGCCGGATTTCCACTGGTACAAGCCAAGCTTGAGGTCATTTCAACCTGTACCTTGTCCCCATTGGCGGGAATATAAGTAAATATATCGGAACTGTTTCCAGTAGCAATATTATTCACCCTCCAACTATAACTGGGCTCCCCACCATTAATCGGGCTGGCTGTCAAGGTAACCTGGTCACCCTGACACACAGAAGTATTGTCGGCATAAATATTTACAAGTACCGGTTGGTTTTTTAAAACAATAGGGTCAAGTATATTCGATTGAGCCGGATTGTTATTGACGCATGTAAGGCTCGATAGCATTTCAACTTGCACTTGATCCCCATTTGCCGGAACATAGGAATATGATTCTGTTCCCGAACTTTCTATGTTACCATTTACAAACCACAGATACATCGGTTCACCTCCGTTAACAGGGGTGGCAGTATAGGTTATAGCAGAACCGCTACACACCGTGTTGGTATCTGCGGAAATGCTGACCGATACCGGAAGGGTCTCTGTCACTACCATAATCACTTCATTCGACAGGGCGGGGTTACCGCTTGTACATTGCAAATCAGAAGTCAACTGCACTTTTACCACATCGTTATTGTTCGGAATATAAGAATATGTATCAGTATCCGTTCCAGCTACATTCCCATTCACCATCCACTGGTACAAAGGCGTTCCACCGTTTACCGGGGTAGCCGTAAACGTAACCGTAGACCCACTGCATACATCATTTTTGTCAGCAGCCACTGTTACCGACACAGGCAGGGTCTCAGTTACGGCCATAACCACTTCATTCGACAGGGCGGGGTTACCGATGACACATTGCAAGTCAGAAGTCAACTGCACTTTGACTACATCATTATTGGCCGGAGTATAGGAATAAGTATCGGCATTTGTTCCTGCCACCTTTCCATTCACCATCCACTGGTAAGCCGAAGCCCCTCCGTTGAGCGGAGTAGCCGTAAACGTAACCGTGGTCCCGCTGCATACACCGTTCTTGTCAGCAGCCACCGCTACCGACACAGGCAGGGTTTCAGTCACTGCCATGATCACTTCATTCGAAATGGCGGGATTTCCGCTTGTACATTGCAAGTCAGAAGTCAACTGCACTTTGACCACATCGTTATTGGACGGAATATAAGAATACGTATCAGTATTCGTTCCAGCTACATTCCCATTCACCATCCATTGGTAAGCCGGAGCCCCTCCGTTGAGCGGAGTAGCCGTAAACGTAACCGTGGTCCCGCTGCATACATCGTTCTTGTCAGCAGCCACTGTTACCGACACAGGCAGGGTCTCAGTCACTGCCATGATCACTTCATTCGACATGGCGGGGTTTCCGCTTGTACATTGCAAGTCAGAAGTCAACTGCACTTTGACCACATCGTTATTGGCCGGAGTATAAGAATAAGAGTTGGAATTGATACCTTTAGCCACAGAGTTCACCATCCACTGGTATGCCGGAGCTCCCCCGTTAACTGGGATAGCCGTAAATGTAACCGATGTTCCGCTACATATATTGTTCTGATCTACACCAATACTGACTGATACCGGCAATACCGGGTTTTCCGATAAAGTAATGGTATCAGATGTTGCAGGGTTGCCCATGGCACAAACTAAGTCTGAAACTATTTTAGCATACACCTGGTCGCCATCAGTTGGAACATACGAATAGACATTGGTATCTGCACCCACCAGCATACCGTTCTGATACCATTCATAAGACGAAGCCCCGCCATTACCGGGAGTAGCTGTCAGGGTGACGGTACTACCGGCGCAATAGGGGTTCTGGTTGGCCGCAATGGTCACAGAAGTGGTTACTGAATTCGTTAAAGTAAGGATCACCACGTTTGATGACACAGGCACACCGTTGGAACAAGAGAGAGTTGAGGTCATCTCAACATACACCTGGTCGCCTTCAGCCGGGACATAAGTATAAATACTGGCATTGGTTCCTACGGCTGAACCATTGAGGTACCATTGGTAAACCGGAGTTCCTCCGTCAACCGGGTGAGCTGTGAAGGTAACGCTAGTCCCGCTACAAACCGGGTTGCTGCTGGCCGTAACCGACACCGAAACATTGGGAAGTGGAGTGACCATAAGAGCAATGGTATCGGAATGAGCAGGGTTATTATTTGCACAGGCAAGGCTTGAGGTCATGGTTAGGCTGACCTGGTCAGCATTGTCCGGAGTGTAGGTGAAAACATCTGCATCGGTTCCTGCTGTTATCCCGTTAACATACCACTGGTATGAAGGTGTTCCTCCGTTTACCGGGGTGGCGGTAAAATTCACGGCAGTTCCTCCGCAAACCGAGGTGGCATCCGCAGCAATGCTTACAGAAGCATTGGTAATAGGAATGACCAAGAAATCAACGGTATCGGAATGGGCAGGGTTATTACTTGCACAGGCAAGGCTTGAGGTCATAGTCAGATTGACTTGGTCAGCATTGTCCGGGGTGTAGGTGAAAACATCGGAATTGGTACCTCCAGCTATCCCGTTGACAAACCACTGATAAGTGGGTGTTCCACCGTTTATCGGGGTAGCTGTCAGGGTAACTTGTGAACCACTGCAAACCGTGTTATTGTTGGCAGCAATTGAAACCGACGCGTTCAGGATTGGGGTTACCTGCATGGACACAATATTTGATTCTGCCGGGTTGTTGCTGGTGCATGCAAGGCTGGAGCTCATTGATACTTTTACCGCATCACCATTGGCTGGATTGTATGTGAATACGTTGGTGTCGGAGCCGGCGGCTGAACCGTTGACATACCACTGGTATGAAGGTGTTCCTCCGTTTACCGGAGTGGCGGTAAAATTCACAGCAGTTCCACTACAAACTGAGGTAGTATCGGCAGTAATACTTACCGAAGCAGGCATTACTGGGGTGACCTCAATTTTTTGGCCATTGGATTGAGCGGTGCTCCCGGTTACGCATTGCAAGCCGGATGTCATGACCACGTAAACCGAATCGTTATCGGCAGGTGAGAACGAAAAAACTGTGGTATCGGTTCCTGAAATAGCTCCATTGACATACCATTGGTATGAAGCAGTACCCCCATTAACGGGTGTGGCTGTAAAAGTAACCGATGAACCCTGACATATCTGGTTGTTATCGGCAGCAATGGAAACACCGGGAGTTACCGGGGTTACCATGATATATTGAGAAGTTCCTGTTCCAAAAGTGTTTGACGGGGTTACAAGGACAATCCCCAAATTAGCACCACTGGTAACGGTTACCGAATGAGTTCCCTGACCCGAGGTGATACTCCATCCGGTCGGAAACTGCCAGGTATAGGTTACTCCGCCCACACTGTCAACACTGTAAACCTGTGATGAACCTGTACAGGGTGTTGAATTCCCATTTATGGAACTTATTTGTGAGGGTGGTAAAAAATCGTCTAAACTACGTTGCCAAACCGAACGACCAGTTATGGTTGCATAAACATTATTTCCTGCTATATGCAATGATGAAATAAATGAATTAGGTAAAAACCCTTGACTTATATCAATCCAATTCGCACCATAGTTGCCTGAAAAATAGACAGTGCTGTTTGCAGAATTGGCTAAACTTAATTTGGAGACAAATATTTTATTATCCTTTACGGCAATACTTCTTGTAAAGATATCTTTAATTAAGGTGTTCCAAGTCTGACCAAAATCAACTGTACTTAGTAAATAAGGAATATAATCAGTACCTTCGTGAAAATCTCCGGCTGCATACAAAGTATCACCGTCAACAACAAATTCATCGACTAAAAAATTGCTGACTTTAGTCCAATTTGCTCCAAAATCATGAGAACTGTATATACCCTCGTGACCTCCTGATCCGTAAAAGCCATAAAATACGGTGTTTCCTACAGTAGCAAAATTTGGTCTAAGAAAAGAAAAAGTATTAATATCAGGAAACACCCCTTGATTCCATGTGTCACCGTCATCATTTGAATAAAAAAGCCCGCTTGAAGTTCCAAGGTACAAATTTGTACCATCAGAATTAATTACACGCAATATATCTGTGATAGGAACTCCCGTGTTCAAAACAGTCCAGGTAGCTCCATTGTCGTCTGAGCGATAGAGGCCTCCACCTGCATCAACAGATACCAGACTAAATAAATAATTTTTATGTTCAATCCATAAATTAGTATTTTCCTCACCGGCTGTTCCGGGGGCATTGGAACTATTCCATGTGTCGCCTTTATCCTTTGAAAAATAACTATATGCAAATAAATCTTTTGATGTGGCACCTAAATTGTATAGTGGCGTTCCTCCGTTAATTGGAAGCCTATCTGTTACTGAAGTCCAATTTGCTCCATCATTATTTGTCCGGTAAACCCCCCCGGTTGTTGTTCCCACAAAAATACTTGAACCGATTGACTGGAAACAATGGAAAGTTGATAAATGAGCTTTAATACCGTTGCTTGATTTTGACCATGTTACCCCGTTATCATTGCTTTTATAAATTCCACTGTTAGTGCTTACCAAAATACTCCCCTCACTGCTTAATAATGAATTTAATCCATTGCAAACATCAATTCCGTTGTTAGTAAAAGACCAAGTATTTCCGTCATTAACAGAACGTAATATGCCGCTTGTATTGGCTCCTGCTATTAAAACCGAGCCATCAGTCGAGCTTAAAAGTGAGGTAAAATGATAATAATTTAGTGTATTTGCATTCGTGTGAACCCAGTTTAATCCGTTATCGGTTGATTTCCAGATTCCTTGATTCTCAATTGTCCCTGCATAAATTTCATTTTGGTTTGCACCGTTGATTTCAATTGAAGTAATCGTTGGCGGAATATCCGGATAGAAATCCCCGTAGTAATAATACCCCATTCCTGTAGCCGATGATTCCCAAGAATCACCATTGTCGGAAGAACGATAAAATCCATTTTCGACACCAACGAATATAGTGGTTTCATTTGCCGCAACAGAATATATATAACCGGATAATCCGCTATTAATATCCACCCAATTTTCTCCATTGTCAGTGGAACGGAACAAACCGACAACAGTGCGGGCAAACAGAGTATTTCCTTTAACTGTTAATTCCCATGTAAATTCATTATTATATAATAGTCCGTTTGATTTTTTCAACCAGATATTGCCTCCATCATCGGATCGATATATGCCTGAAAACGATGCGAGAAAAATACTGCTCCCGCATTCTTTAATATCCCAAATCATTTCGGGTAATGAAGGATTGGTTTCTTTAACCCAAGTATCACCATTATCGGTCGAAAAATATAAATCATGCGGAACATAGAGGCTGTAACTGCTCTCACCTGCAATTGCATACAGTTTATTCCCGATTTTATTAAGGCTTACAATGTCGCCCCCTTCGGGGCCGGAAGGTATCCATTGTGCCAAAGATGCACTTATATTCAAAAAAGACATCCATAATACATGGATTAATAATGCAAGTAAAAATTTTCTTCTCATAGCAAACATTTTTTAGTTATTAATTATGAACGACTTGATTCTCTGGATTATCTAATGAATTATCAGGTTTTTGAGAAGCCTGAGCTTCTTTCATATTTAAAAAAAATTTCAAAATATCCCGTTGTTGTTTCAGCTTTTTAAGAAATATCTCGTTTTCTATTTGGCTGTTTATTTGATCTACTCCAAAAGATTCATCTTTCTGTAGGTTGGATTTATAACATTTGTCTTTCATTCGATCTTTTTTTTGATAATTTCTTAAAGCAAATTTTACTTTTCTTATAGAAATGATGAAATTTTTTGTGTAGACAAAATGGATACTTGCCTTAAAAAGTATTGATACATTACAGAGACAATTATATGTATATACCTAATAATGAACCATATAAAAAGAGAATAGGAATAAACACACCGGCAGGATTAGCCCGAACGAAGTAAAACAATGAAAGAATTCCGTTCGGGTTATTATATCTGCGAAAGGAAAGTAACAAGATTGGTATCAGAACCTGTAATTGCCAATTTTTGCCGTAATCGATGCCGTGCTTTGGCAATGGAAGTAATTTGTTGACCGGTAAGTTCCGAAATGTCTTTAGTTGACATGTTAAGACGCAGAAACGCGCAGAGTTTTAATTCATTCGGGGTTATATCCGGATAGGTTTTTATAAGTTTCTCATAAAAGCCAATATGAACTTCCTGAAATCTCCGAGAAAATTCGTTAAACATTTTATCATCGGCACTGTTTCTTAGATTTCGGCTCATTTTTGCAATTATTTCCTTAGTTTCAGTGCTTTTAACAGAGTTTTCGAGAAGAGTCAGTTTATTAGAAATATCAGAGATCATTTCATTCTTCTTAATCAATGAAATCAAGTTGACAGTTAATTCTCGATCTTTCATAGTTAACTCGGATTCTATTTTTTCTTTTTCAATAACAACCAATTTAGATTTCAGCCGGAACCTTGTAAATAACAAACCCAGCACAAGAAGGCCACTTACTAAGCCGAACATTATAACCAGGATTATAATGTTTTTTTCCTTTTGATCGAGTTGCCGTTCAAATTCTTTTTTTTCGTATTTGTATTGAAGTTCCAGTTTCGATAAAAGTGCCTGCTTTTGAGATGTATAAAGGCTGTCATTTGCAAGTTTTTCGGGCAGAGAATATATATAGGCGCTTATTGTATCATTCTTTTCAAGGTATATTTGGCTCAGTATTTTTGCCGAAGGATAAATAATTCTGTAATAGTTATTTTTTTGCCCAACCGACAATGCTTTTTTGAAATAATCAATACTTTCATCCATTTTGTTTTTTAATTGATAACAGAAGCCAAAATTCAAATAACATTCTGCAATATGTAACTGATTACCTAATTCACTGAAGAGATCAAGTGCCTGCTGAAAACTTATCAAAGCCTCATCAAGGTCACCCTGGTTCATTTGGTTGTATCCAATATTCATAACATTGGTTCCCATTCCGAGTTTATCGCCCAATTTAATATTTATTTCTTGTGCCTTTCTCAAAAATATAATGGCGGAATCATATTTTTGTAAACTGCCGTAAACCACAGCTATATTGTTATATTCCCTCTTTATTGAGTGTAGGGAATTAATTTCTAAAGCAATGGTCAAAGAATTATTAAAATATTCCAGGGCTTTTTTATATTCGTGCTGATCAACAAAGCAGGCACCGATATCTCCCAGAGAATGAGATATACCTTCTTGGTCTTCAAATTTTTCGACTAAGTTTAAACATTTAAAAAAGTAATGAGAGCTATTGTCGTAATCTCCGAGAACATGGTATATTTGTCCAATAAGGCGGAAACATCGTGCCAACTCTTTATCAAAATTCAAATCCTCAGCTAAATCTTTCGTTTTTTGTGCCAACTCCATAGATCTTTGATAGTCACCGCTTCGGAAATAAGAAGTGCTCAGGAAAATCATGGATTTAACGCGACCTTCGGCATTATTGGATTGTTGTGCTATTTCGTAGGCCCTGCCTGCTAAATCACGGGCATTATCGGCGTATTTGTTTTCAGAATTATCAAGAAAAGATAAAATTATGTCAACTTTTTCGTGGGGATCCTTTGTATTGCTTAATACTTTGTTCAGGCTATCATTTTTTTTGGCAGCTTGCCCTGAAATGGTGTTTGAACCAAGTAAAATTACAAATGCTGTGGCAATTAGTATACAATATCTCATTGCACCAAAAATATTCAGAAGTAATTATCCCTTTTGCTTCCCTTATAACTGATTTCAAAGATAGTTTTTTTTATTATAACAAATAAAGTTGCTTTTTTAAGACAAGGAGGTTAAAAAAGTTTACCTGAGATGGGCGAGAATAACTAAAGTCAATTGTAAATACTTTGCTTTCAATAGAAATCAAACACCTAGGATCAAAAAACAAGGGCTGTATAAAAGGAATATGAAAAATATTTTTGTCTTTCATCTCTTGCTATACAACATGTAGATTCTGGCTTTTCGGGTTTTAATTAGCTGTTTATAACCCACATTATTTTGAGCATGTTGAAAGTAGCTTATACTTTTTAAGTTAAAAACATCCCTGAATTTAGAAAAAAACATAAGAAAAGGGGCACCAAAAGCGCCCCTTTTCAATACTACCTACTAACATAATAACCTGTATAAAAGAATCATTCACAAATCTAAATTAAACCAGAACCATTCTAAAAATACAGGGTGCTTATACTTAACCTATTTAACAACAACTTGTTTTACTATCATTCCGTCTTCAAGAATAATCTCAACAAAATAAAGGGTGTGGTTCAATCCGTTTAATGGTAGTTTTACCATCCTTTCTGCTGGAGCTGGTTTTACTTCCATCACCGTTTTCCCAAGTAACGTAACCACCCTCACCGCTTTAATGGCATCTTCGCCGTTAATTGCAACATAAAGCACATCACTGGCCGGGTTCGGATAAATAGCTACCATATCCTCAAACTTTACTGATGACACACTGGTACAGGAATCGACCGTGAATGTGGCAGATGCCTGATTGGTGCACCCCAGGGATGTCGCGTAGGTGTAAACAATTTCGTAGGTGCCTACACCAGCTACTAATGGGTCAAATATTCCGCCCGCCACGCCGGCACCGGAATAAATCCCGCCCTCCGGTTGTGCCCCTGTTATTTCAAAACCATTGTCACCGATACACAAAACAGTGTCGTTCCCAACTTCCCATGTTACATTTGGATAATCTTCCACATAGAATTCAATGATGCCCGACTCTGCCGGATTGTTTGTAGTACACTCCAGATCAGAGGTTACTTTAACTTTTACCTTATCTCCATTAACGGGAGCAAAAGTTAACTGCGAAGAATTATAACCTGTATATGCGCCATTCAATGTCCACAAATAAATAGGTTGACCTCCATTTATTGCTGATGCCTGAACAGTTACAGAGGTACCTTTACAAACTGATTCATCACTAGCTGCCAAACTTACCGATACGGGTAAAATCTCCTGTACACTTAACGATACGATATTGGATTCAGCCGGATTCCCACTTGTACAAGTCAAATCGGAGGTCATAACAACTTTCACATTATCTCCATTCGCAGGGATGTATGAATAAACAGATGCATCATTAACAACCGTGTTTCCGTTTACAAACCATTTATAACTGGGTGTACCACCATTTACAGGATAAGCCGTTAACGAAACAATACTGCCTTGACATACAGAACTATTATCAGCCGTAATAATTATCGAAACAGGTTGTGTTTTAATAACTGTTTGGGTCAAAGTATTCGATTTCGCCGGATTCCCGGTCGTACAAACCAAACTCGAAATTACTTGTACATAAACCTGGTCTCCATTGGAAGGGATATATGAATAGCTTGCTGTATTGGCACCGGCCAATTTACCGTTTACGTTCCATTGGTAAACAGGTTCTCCACCATTAATAGGTGTAGCTGTATAGATAACTTCGGTTCCGCTACATACTGAGGTTTGGTCGGCTTCGATGTTTACCGATACCGGAACATTCTCAATAACATTCACAGAAACAATATTCGATATAACCGTTTTATTTGAAACACATTCAAGACTTGAAACCATCTCAACTTTCACAATATCACCAAAATCAGGTGTGTAAACAAACCCGGGGCTGTCGGTCCCGGCATTCTCACCGTTCACAAACCATTGGTAACTAGGGCTGCCCCCGTTTACAGGTGTTGCTGTAAAGGTAACAGGTGTACCGCTGCAAACCGAGGTGTTATCGGCGGCTATGTTTACCGATACCGGCAGCATTTCGCCAACAGCCACCGATATTGTATCCGAATATGCCGGGTTGCCGCTTGTACAGGCAATCCCCGATGTCAGCCTCACATGTATCTTATCGCCGTCCTGTGGGGCATAACTGAAGGCCGGGCTGTCTGTCCCTGCTACGGTACCGTTCACATACCACTGATAAACAGGGGTGCCACCATTTACCGGAGTAGCCGTGAAGTTTACCGGCGTGCCCCCGCATACCGACGTGTTGTCCGCCGCGATGCTTACCGATACAGGTATTACCTCATCTACGGATACTGTTATTTTATCCGACTGTGCCGGGTTGCCACTGGTGCAGGCAAGGCTGCTCGTTGCCACCGCGTGGACCATGTCGCCGTCGGCCGGCGTATAAACAAATTCGGGGCTGTCTGCACCTGCTGCTACTCCGTTCACAAACCACTGGTAACTTGGGATGCCACCGTTCACAGGTGTTGCTGTAAAAGTTACCTGCGTGCCTATACATACCGAGGTGTTGTCGGCCGATATGCCCACCGATACGGGCAGTACCTCGCCTACGGACACCGATAGGGTATCAGACTGTGCCGGGTTGCCATTTGTACAGGCCAGGCTGGATGTTAACCTTACATGTATTTTATCACCGTCCTGTGGGGCATAACTGAAGGCCGGGTTGTCTGTCCCTGCTGCAGTACCGTTCACAAACCACTGGTAGCTCGGGCTGCCGCCGTTTACCGGCACGGCCGTAAAGTTTACCTCTGTACCGCTACATACTGCCGTGTTGTCAGCTGATATGCTCACCGATACGGGAAGTACAGCAGTTTCAGTTAAAATTATTGTTGTTGAAACTGCCGGATTGCCAATGGCACAGACCAAATCGGAAACCAATTCTGCATAAACCTCATCCCCGTCTATTGGCGAAAAAACATAGGTATTGGTATCTAACCCAACCGGAGACCCGTTCAGGTACCACTGGTAGGAAGCCGCACCGCCGTTTCCGGGGGTGGCAGTCAGTTTTACCTGGCCCCCTGCACAATACGGGTTATTGTCGGCAGCAACCGATACGGATGCAGTAAAGGAATCGGTCAATCCGATTGTCACAGTATTGGACTGCACCGGGTCTGTCCCTGCGCATGCAAGGCCGGAAACCATCGAAACATATACTTCGTCACCTTCAGCAGGGGCGTAGCTATATGTCCCGGCCCCGGTGCCCACAGCCGAACCGTTCAGGTACCACTGGTAAACAGGGGTACCCCCGTCAACCGGGGTTGCCGTCAGGG
>Ga0209000_1001113_pt1 | contig 18864 bp, 20 predicted proteins | sample RifGroD2_FD_183998 | JGI IMG/M metagenome (GOLD analysis project Ga0209000, IMG submission 183998) | Groundwater microbial communities from Rifle, Colorado, USA - Groundwater D2 (SPAdes) (version 2) | ecosystem: Environmental > Aquatic > Deep subsurface > Groundwater | place: Rifle, Colorado...
TTTATAGGGCAAAGATAAACCATGCCCGTTTTATTTCAGTCCCTTCTCAATTAATTTTACAATACAATTCACCTTCATATATGACCGTTTAACCTCGTATATGACCGTTTACCAACAATAAAATCATTACAAAATGCTCATTTGGTTTAAATTTATTTAATAATATACTGTCCAGTAATCAACGCATTAGTAGAACTTGATACAGTACGCACACGGCCTTGATTCAAATCAACATCAGCTTCAACCCTCATTTCAGTACCAACATCAGGAAAACAAATCACAGTGCCAATTAAATCAGATATATCTGTAAAATCACTTGCAATCGGCAGTGTAAATGTTGCTGTACTACTAGTCCAACTTAATCTCAAACTAAAAGTTACTATATTGTCAATTCTTGTATATATTGCATTTTCTACAATGCCACTTCCTGTAATAGTTGGAGTCCATGTTGAACCAATATTATCTGATAAGGACAATCCTCCTACGTCTATTCCTGTACCTATGTACAATTTAGGTTTGTCTGTGATATCGTCAAAACCAATTATAACCTCACCACGTTTAGGTGTTATAGTATTTCTTTTTGATTCCTTTCCACGTTTTAATAAAATATCCATATTTTAATTAATTCACCACCAATCCTTATTTACATCAAAATCATAGGGGGGCTACCAGCAAACATATGACCAAATACCAAACTATTTTGTAACCCAAATTTCCAATGTAAATATCCTTCGACTTTATGCATATCTATATCTCCTAAATTAGTATTAAATAAAACAATTTCAGCAACATCTATACCTAACCATGTATCAGCATTATGATATTTAGCAAGACGCATATTTTCCGTGCTAGTAATTGGGTCAACAGAAGTTATTAAATTCCCTACCGTATTTCCATTAAACCTAGTTATTATTTCATTGCCGCTATATCTTGATACAAATACATACCATTTATTAGCTTCAATAGCTACTTCTGGTGTCCAATATGGAGTATCATTTACTACATGGCCTGAACGAATTCCACCACCGGCATGAAGTATCATATTAAAATCAGTATTGTTGCTTTGCGTTTGATGTCCTATAATTGACTTATATGAAGCTATTGTAGGTATTTTAGCCACTACAAAAACAGTATATCTAGACCCTAAATTAACTTCAGTATACATTTCATCATCCATACCGTCAAATCTAGCAACAGGATATCCATTTAATATATTTTCAATACGCAGAGGTTGTTTTGTAGACGTTGATTGATTCCATGTCTTGTCGGGATATCCAACCCCCAATCCATCCCAATATGTTATTCTTCCATCTTCTGCAACTCCTCTATCTAATAACATTTCAGGATACCAGTTTCCTCTTGGCGAACTTTTTAATATTGAATAATTTTCTTTTAATTGCCAAAATCTAATATTAGATGGAATTTCCCATGAACGAGTGCCACTAGAAGTAGAACTTAAAACTTTCTTAGGATAATATGCACTATATGATGGATTTCCCAATGCATCTTCTTTTGATTCTACTAAATTGTTTGCTATATATTGTATATAATGTCCCGGACTAACCATTGTACCTGAAATACTTCTAGGTAATATAATCCTATACCACGTACCATCAGAACCATCAGCATTTACTCCTACAATATCTTCAAATTGTACATCAACACAAAACATTTCATAATTTTGATCTGTGTTATCATCTAACATGACATCAACTTTTGTTAACTTACGAACATCATTAAAAGTCACTACTAATTCAAGGAATGCTTCTGCTCTATGATTTATTGGTCTACCTACATCTGCTGATGCACTATTATCATAAAACATAGCTCCACCATTATTCATTATTAAATTACTACTACTATACTTGCCAGTTACCCATGTTAACATTGTGTTATCAGCATAGCTATTATTCTCATCGTAAAATAAAAACCTCTGCATACCAACATTCTCAAAATCAAGTGAATTACCAGAAATACGAAGTCTTGCTTTCTTAATTTTCTTCCAACCTAAATCCATTATAAACTCAGGGGTATATGATTCATTATCAATAATAATCCATTTATATGATGTGTCTAAAGATGCAGTAGAATTATATTGCATAGAACCAGATAAAACCATATCTCTCCATGTCCCATCTGACCCATCAGCATTTGATCCTGCTTCAGATTCTATTTGTACTGCTAAAGACATTGCATGATATTTACCAGTATGTGTATTTGTTCCAGCAAATATAAGTCTATCTATTTCTTTGGCTAAACCATCAGCAAAACTTAATGTAAATTCTACAAATGTACCATCATAAGTGCCACTACTTGGGATATTACATACTGTCCAAGGAACATGTTCCCCATATTCAAAACCAAAATGAGTAATTGTAGGATTAAGGTTATAACTAGAATTAACCCCTTTTGTAATTACAAAATCTGTTGGGTCATCCGTCCAACTTCCTCCTAATGGTTTTACAGAAAAATGACCAAGCATAGCATCATTATTAAGATCATTTGCAGATATGCGAATTCTAAATTTTTTTATTTTATATCCTTTAAAGGATGAAATAGTTGATGGGAGAGATGATATGATTTCGCTAGATTCACTTGCGCCTATCTCTATCCCGCCAATATCTGTACCTGTACCTACAAATAATCTAGGTTTCCCCGTTGTATCGTCAAAACTTACCAAGGGTTCACCTCTTAATGGTGTAAATGAGGTTCTATTTGATTCTTGCCCACGTTTAAGAATAATATCAGCCATAAATTATCACCATCCTCTTACCCAGCCATCTCATAGAAACCAGTTATATTGACAGTTGCCGTTGAACCAGAAGCTGGCAATCTAACAGCATCACTACCTATATTAAATAATACTCCACCAAATAAACTTCCAACCTCTATAGGTACATAAGTGCTAAAATTAGCCGAAGCTACAATAGTACTAAAGTCAGTAGCTTTCCTAGAAACTGGCAAATTAAAACTTCCAACTATATATCTACCTATTGTCCAATCAGTCATTGTAAATGAAAGCGCGAAATATATAAAACTTCCAACTTTAAAATATTTAGCATTCTTTGTAATGAAAGTTGCCCCAGAAATATCTGGATCTAATGCTTCCCCCGTTACAGTACAAGTCCAACTAAGAGTATCTTGATTTACTGGAAATATATTTAAAAACTTGCTACCTTCATTATTAGTAACCGATAGGATGTAGCTCTGATTTGGTTTTATCATTAATGGAGTGGTTATAATATTATCATCGTGAGCACCATCACGAAGATATGTTGTTATAAATCCAGATGAAGTAATAGTGTTATCAACGACATAAGTATTTAAGACTCTACACGTAAATGTGTCGTCTGTAATATTTACCGCATCGATAGTAACATCACCATCGTTTTCAAGGTGTATCTCTGTATTATTGTGCGCGTCTGTTATTGCTAAATTCGGTTCACCTACATGAATAGTAGATGTTTTACCACCTGATGAACCTCCTGAGATTTCAACATTCTCTGTGCCAGTACCAACCACTATCTTTTCATTATCAATCCACGCTGGCTCTCCTTGCTGTAATAATTTTCCAACAAGTTCCGCAGAAGTTCCTCTTTTTAATTTTAAAGTCCCGCTCATTTAATTCATTCCTTCCTTTTTATAATTGTAATCAAAATACTCCACCGTCTATGCATTCTTCCACCACAATATCTGTAAGATTTCCGCAATCAAATATATAGTCTATTGAAGTATCTATTACACTACCTAAATCTAGTGAAAAGCAATTAAAAGTGTCAAGTAAACTTCCACCATCAAGCACATTGGCAAACTGTAAATCTTTACTATCACTCTCACCAATTCCACTCAATACATCTTCTAAAGATTTCCATTTAGATATGTTGGTTTGGAAATCTCCAGTTTGCTCTCCATCTTGTTGGCATACATACAATATTCCACCTTGTACAATTGCTTCATTAATATTCCATGTTTTTTCTTCCCATGTATCCCAACTAGGAATATATTCGTGATGTTCAATCCATTGGTCTAATGCAATCCAAGGAATAGTCCCCTCAGCATTTGTTTTTAAACTAAATGGTTCTTCACTTTCAAATACAGCAATAATATTAATTCCTTTTATATATGAAACGTCTTGTTTTGCAGCAATACTTATTTCAGTATTCACAGGACTAAATGCAGAATAATTAAATGTTTCATCATAAAACATATGTTCACGGTCTTCAATATTACGATACAGCCGTATTCGAATGTGTTTTGTTGCTATTACAGAACCCACTTTAAAATATATTCTGTCATATATAAATTGAGAAGTAATGGGTCTAGTATATCGTAATGTAGTCCCAATCCATTCACTTGATTCATCTGGTTGTATAATTGAACGAAATATTTTTGCTCCTAATTTTGGAGTACCAATATCTTTTGTTCCATCATTATTAAATGGTATCTGTATAGCAAAATATTTTTCACCTGTTGATTTAGAAGAAATATTTAAATGGTGTCCAACAGAACCAACTGACACATCATTACTAAAATTAATAGTAGCACTACCAGAAGTAAATGATGAATCAGCCCAAATACCATCAACTAATTTTTGTAGTTTTGTAGTACCATTATCAATCATAAATCTAATACTATCTTCCGTATCTGCATCCCCTCGTACATATAAATAATGCACATCATTAGATATTGTGACATCTGGTATTTCTATATTTGATACTTCATGCCATGCATATGCTGTGCCGTTCAAGGGATCATAGAATTTTTCCCAAGATGTAACTGCTCCTGATTTTCTAATACGATAGTCATTATTTGAAGGTGTTGTTGTATATGTTTTCCATAAAATTCCTTGACCAAATTCTTCTAAAGTTAATGGACTGTAACCTTCTGTTCCACTGCCTCCACCTTCTTTAAGTGCTTTTATGGCTAATAACTTAGCAAAACTTGTGTTTGACACATTTACTTCATTCCTTTCTATTTTAAATTTTTTAGTTCACAGCTAATCCTATAACTGTTAAATTTCCAGATGTTAAACTATTTACAGATATTCTAAAACGATGAAAGCCAGTAAGATCAATTTGATATAATCCATTAGATATTACATTTATAGATGTTGCTAGAGAAGTAAGATTAATTCCCATTATGCTATGAAATTCCTCCCCATCTAACGAACCTTCTAGTAACGATGAAAATACAGCATTTCCAGAGAATTCCACATTTATAACCTGAATTCCACTCTCTACTATTAACTCGTTTCCATTACCACTAACACTTACATTGTCATAAAACGTATGCATTTTAATTGGAAAATTACTCAATCTATATTCACCTGCCTTAATAAAAAACACCCTATAAATAGGATGTTTTACATTTTTATTTATTTTGTTATTTAAAAATCTCTTTCTTTGAATAAATGACCTCTTGCCGTTATTTCATCAAATAATACTGTGTTCAATGAGCATCTAATAGACTTTAAACCTGTTAAATCAATTAAATAAAACCCAACAATACTAGGTTTGCCAATAAGAGACAAATCGTCCTTTTTTATACTTTGTATTTCATACCAATTTTGATCAATTTTTCCTTCAATAATAGATTCAAAACTTGAACCAAATTTTGATGATAATTCAAGATTAAAATCGCTAAAACCAGACACATCAAGTGAGTTACCTAAAATAGCTAATTCTGCATCTTTGAAAAATACATAGCAATTCTCCATTCCTTCTTCTTCTTCAACAGTTGCGCTTCTTAATACCCTAAGTAGACCTGTAGAAAATCCACCACTATCAATTAATTTCCTTAACGTATCATAGCTACTTTCGTCTAAAATAACCAACTCTCTCAATGTATCAAAATTTTCAATTTGATCTTGTATCAATTGTCTTAAACTATCACCATCAAATATTTCTTTATTTGCAAGTTCCCTCAATGTATGACCTAAAAATGTATTGTCTAATACCAACTCTCTCAATGTATCAAACAATTCCTCATAATATTTAATAATACTACGATACGTTTTTCCATTAAAATAACCACCATAAGCAATTTTTCTAAGAGTATCAAAGTTTGTAATTTCTGATAAAATTAATTGTCTTAATGTATCAAAATTATTAATTTCATCTAAAGATAATTTCCTTAATGTATCTCCATCATAAACGCAAACTTCACCCAAAGTCATAAACTCAACTATGTCACCATATACCGTATTCCCATCTTCAATAACTACCCCACGATATTCATAATCGTTACCTAAAAGTAAACTACTAATATCTGCTTCTACTATCTGTGAAGATGTTATTTCTTGATGTGTAGTTTCAATCCATGTTGACTGTCCAACTCTTCTATATTCAAAATATACTGTTGCCAATTTTTATTCACCCGCCTTTCATAAAGGCATTAATCTTTGATAATTAGATATATATGTTTCTGCTAATTGATAATACATTTCTAAATATTCATCATGTGCTGTTGCCCAATCTTCATTATTAACCGCAGTTTCGCATATTTTTACACTCTGATATATCTGTTCATAAATTTCATTTGGATTAGATTCTTGGTTTATCCCTTCAATAATAAAAGGTGCTAATTCATAATATTCATTAATTAATTCCACATATCCAGTTTCATTAACATAATGTGCACGCAATAAACGCATAGCTGTTAATTCAGAACAATTATCATCCAATCCTTTGTAATTGACACATGCAGTTGTAAGATAGCAACCAGGATGATCAAGAACCGTATAATGAAATTCATCAATAATTCTTCCACTTCCATTATTTAATCTTACTGTAATATCACCTTCACAACCATCAAAATGCAATACAGCTATACGTAATGTATCATTGGTTAAACAAGCAAGAGATTGTTGAATCCAATTACCATCATACGCATTTATTTGTTCTCCATTTTTATTCCATGCAATCGCTTGTGGGTTAACATTTGTTGGTATAAAATTCATATATAAAGTACAATTAACAGGTATTGTTAGTATATCTGTACCCCCAGCTCCATCATCTGCACCAGTTGTCCATGCATAATTAAAAGTCCATAAGGTTAAATCACTTCTTAATTTTGCTGAAGTTTTAACTATGTTTGTTGGAGTTAATGTAGCTATTGTATTTGACATTTATTATCAACTCCTTTTACACAGCACCTATGGTTGCAGATAATTGTATAGCTACCGAGGCATCGTTGATCGGAACTTCTGTACTTAAAGATTTTGCACGGATATAAAACAAAGTGTTTACCGCAGTTATCTCAGAAGTAAGGTCTAATGATGCACCATAAGCCATAGGAGAACCAGTATCTAATGCTAATTGCCAATTTGTTGAAGTCGCTATAGATATTCTGGCGTGACGAGCGTTCTCAAGAATTGTCTTATATCCTGAATCTGTCCTAATACAAATTGGAATCCAGTCATCCACCTGCTCCCCAGTTGATAATATCTTAATAAATCCAGTATCTATAGGAGATGAGCCATCTCCGCTTGAAATCAAAGTACCTGATGTATCTCCCACAACACCGTCTTTATATAGTTTTATTAAAGCCATAATTTATATCATTCCTTTCAATATTTTATTATTAAGTTGCTGTAAACGTAAATTCTCCCAGAATTCTACCTACACCGTCATTTTCACGCACAGTAATTGTACTTACTCCAGCGTTTAATGCAGACATCGACAAATAAAACACTGTACCAGCATTGAGAGTTTTTGTTTGTTCAAACCATATGTGACTTGAATATTCTTCATCATATACATACAACATATCCCAACTATGATCTTCGTAAAAGAACATAATACTATCTAATATGTTTCCAGTATAATCAAAATGCAAAGTTGCTGCTTCAACGACCGTTACATTGTTTGTATTATAACCAATACCATGTGTCCCTGAAAGATTATCAAAACTCAAAGTCCAAGGTTCAGGTGGTATAGTTTCAATTAATGCTTGGGCAATAATCTCACAAGTTTTATCATTCATTACAGACTCAGTATCTTCACATCTAGCCCTTACATGAAACAAAGTATTTACATCTGTAACTACAGTTGTTATATCGAGAGGCTGATTCCATCCAACAGATGTACTGGGATTGCCAGAACCATCATCTGGTGCTAATTCCCAATAATTGGAATTAGACCCGTCAAGAGAAATCCTTACATGTCTTGATAAATCTTCCACGGTCTGAAGACCTGTATCACACCTTACAGCCAAACGAATCCAGTCTCCTTCTGTATAGCTTGGGTTAGTCTCAGGAATTAAAAGATAGCCAGAATCCAATGCATTGGAAAAATCTGTTTCAGAAATTTCAGTGCCGTCAGTCCCATTAGCGGTAACGGTTCCTTTATATATAGAAATTTTAAAAGCCAAATTTATTTCACTCCTTTCATTACAAAGGCATCAACCTAACATAATTAGGTATATAAGTCTCTGCTAACTCATAATACATTTCAAGATACTCATCTCTTGCGGTTTGCCAATCACTATTATTAACTGCACTTTCACACACTTTTACGCTTTGATAAATTTGTTCATAAACTAAACTAGGATCATCTTCCGCATTTATTGCTTCTATAATTTGCGAAGCTAATTGATAATATTCGCTAATCAAATTTCTATATTCTAAATCATCAATATAATGTTCTCTCAATAATCTCATTGCTGTCAACTCAGCACAGTTATCATCTAATCCTTTATACTGAACACACGCAGTAGTAAGATAGCAACTAGCATTAACATGCCAATAAAAATAAGCTAATTCTTTACCATTTTCATTATTTAAAAATAACTTTAAATTACCTTCAGCCTCAGCACCTAAAAATCCACTAATATTTATTTGAAAAGTTGAATTTTTAGAAACACTCAATGCTTGATGAATCCACATAAAACCACTGCCATCAACTGGGCCATATATCATTATGCTCTCGCCATTTACAATATAAAATAGACCACCCGGAAGAAGAGTTTCATCTACATTTAATGTATATATAATACAGTCTTCTGGTATTGTAAATATATTTGAAGATACCTGATTTACATCAGGTTCAGCAAGCATATCATCAATGTCTAAAATCCATGGTAAGCCTACTAATGCTTGAGCCACAAGTTTAGTAGTTTTGTCGTTCTCCACGATATCACCCACATCAGTACAGGCTCTAATATGAAAAATGTAATTTTTTTCATAAATTTTATCTGAAACTATATCTAGTGGTTGACCCCAATCTGAGGGAGTATCCGATGGTGAACCATTGTTATCACTGGTTAATTGCCAGCATGTGGATTTTAATCCTTCTAACGTTAATCTGCAATTCCTTCCTAAATCTAAAATTGTTTGAAGACCTTCATTACACCTTATTGCACATTTTTTCCATTCTCCAATTACGCTTTCTGTTCCCGTCTCTGGAATAATTAGAAACCCACTGTCTACTGGTGAAGACCAATCTAATTCGCTCACAAGCGTGCCTGATTGATCTCCTGCTACAATATCATCACCTTTATATATCTTAATTGAAGCCAAATTTATTTCACTTCCTTTACATCTATAATTTAATTAAGCAAAAGTACATCTACTATTTGAAACTATTCTTCCATTTACATCATCTAAATGCATTATCAAATCGAAATAACCTGCATTATTTGAATATCCTGCAAACCTCAAAGTACCACCTTGTGTTAAAGCAAACGTTTGTGCTCCCCATGTACTACCATTATATCCACCACTAAACACGCCATTTACATAAAATAAAATATAGCCAGGATTAATATTTCCCACAAATTCCATATATACATTACAATTTTCTGGCGGTATTACTTCATTGCTATATTCCCCTGAACCAAGAGGCCATGTCATATCTTCAAAAGGCAAAGTCCAAGGTGCTGGTGCAGAAACAACAGTGAGTGCTTGTGCTGAAACTATTGTAGTTTGGTCGTTCATTACAATTTCTCCAGATACAGCTTTTGCTCTTGCCCAAAATATAGTATTTGTATCATTAATTTCATTTACTATGTCCAAATAACTGCCCCAATCAGATGGTGTTGAACTTGGACTTCCAGCATCATCTAAAGCTAATTGCCATTTTATATTTTCAGTACCAGTGAGATTTATTCTAGCGTGTCTTTCTAAATCTAATACTGTCTTATAATCAGCGTCACAACGAATTGATAGTTTTATCCAATTTCCAGAAGTAAAAGAAGTATCAGGAATAGATATGAATCCACTGTCTACGGCATTAGACCAGTCTTCTTCGCTAACCATTGTTCCATCCTGTAAATTTGCAGTAGGACTGTCTTTATAAATCTTTATTTTTGAAGCCAAATTTATTTCATCCCTTTCATAATTAAACTATTTCTTTATTTTAATACTCAATTTTCCCATGATTATTTTAGGCACATCCTTTAAAACTATACTAAATTGCAATATATATCCTTTACTATAAACATACCCATCCAATGTAGTATCGACCAGACAAAAAACTGAACGATCTTCAACTATTCCTTCTTCATCTTCTTGAATAGTAATCCCTGCATTGTCAACCACTTTACATGAAACACTCTCTATCAAAAAACTTTTACCGCTTCTACTTTTGACAGACATTCCACATAAACGCTTCTCTCCCTTATAAAGTTCTATCATAACTTTTTAACCTCCTCGACTTCAAAATCAAGAGGAATTTCATACATACATAAATCCAACTTTAATTCTTCAACATAAAAATCTAATTCCAACTCTACTACATCAAATAAATCAAAATCAAATACATCCCATATAGTTATAAGTTTTCTGATTAATTGACGAACAGGGGATATTAGTTTTAGTATATTTCTCTTGCCTTGTTTTAAAATCTCAACCAATAATAAAACATTTTTCTTACTTTGTTTTGTAATATCAACTAATAAAATAATATCTCTTTTCTTTTGACCAATAAAATCAACCAATAGATTAATTTTTCTATTAGTCTGACTTTTAAAACTTATCAATTCAATAATATTACGTTTGATTTGAGTATAATAATCTGACACAATTTTCCTAACATCTCTATTTGACTGACTATTATATTTAACCAACTTAATTATGTCTCGCTTGCTTCCATTTGTAATAGATTCTAATTTGAATATTTTACGATAATTCTGCCCTGTAAAAGCAAATAATTTTATTACATTCCTTTCGATCTGTTTTAAATACTCATCAAATCTAATTACATTTCTTTTTTGTTGCCCTTTAATAGAAGATATTTTTATAATATCTCTAATGCTTTGTTTTACACGCCCAAATAATTTAATAATATCTCTATTTGTTTGCCATACTTTAAATTTAAATTTAATAATATATCTGTTACTTTGTGAATCATATTTAACTAATTTAATAATATCACGTTTACTCTGATATAACTTTACTGTAGTTTTTAAAATATTTTTCAAACTTTGATTAATAGAATCCACTAACATTAAAACATTTCTCAAACTCTGCTTCTTTGTTTCAGTTAACAGAATTCTTGCCCTTTTGCTTTGATAAATAAAATCCTCTAATTTATTTATCAATCTACCATGTTGCCTAATATCATTAACTAATTCAATGATATTCCGTTTACTTTGCCCAATATACAAAACCAACGGTTCAATTTTTCTAATAATCTGAACAAATATCTTTGTGGTTTCATAATTACTTATTAATAAAGTAATACTTCGTTTAGTTTGTTTTATAGACTCAACTTTAATTGCAATCAATCTCTCAAGTTGAATAGAAGTTTCTAATAAAAATTTTATAATATTTCTATTAGGCTGAGCAATATAATCTGCAAATTTATTTATATTTCTTTTTGTTTGACTAATATAACTTGATAATTTATTAATGAACCTATTCATCTGCCCTGTATCATCGGATAATTTGTTTATCTTTCTCAAACCACTACTAATAAAATCCTCTAACTTAGTAATAATCCTATTCTCCTGCTTGACAATACTTGTCATTTTTAAAATATTTTTATAAGTTTGAATGATGTAACTTACCAATTTAGAAACATTTCTCTTGCTTTGAACAATATAATAACTCAATAAACCATTATTTCTTTTAGTCTGCCAATAAGAAGAAATTGAACTTAAAATATTGCGTTTGCTTTGACCTGAGTAATGAATCAATATATTAACTTTTCTGAATAACTGCCCAAATACACTAACCATACTTGTGCTTATCAATTTAGTAATATATCTTCTGGTTTGCTTGCTGACACTAACTTTGTTAATAATAAATATCTGAGTTTGTGTAAGCGTTTCTACTACTAATTTAACAATATTGCGTTTGGATTGAGATATGTAATCAACAGTTTTAATTATATCTTTATTTGTTTGAAATAAAGAAGAATTTATTTGTGTCAATTTTCTTATGGTGTCTCCTAAAAAAACATCTGGTATTTTTCTATATGTTTGACGTAAAACATTAATTAAATTATCCTTAGTTCTTTTAGTTTGATATTTGTTTGAAACTAATGGTGCTATTCTTCTGTAAGTTTGCTTTACTAATAGTTTTAATACTCCAATCTTCCTGTTTAATTGATTTACAATAGCAACAATCTTATTAACATTTTTCTTAGATTGAAACATAATATTAATTTGTTGAATAATATTTCTTGCTACCTGCAAAACCATAGATTGTATTTTGTTTATTCGTCTATTATTTTGAACAATGAAATCTATTGATTTTTTCATATTCCTATTTGTTTGAATAATATCAACAATAAATTCTAAAATATTTCTTTTTATATACTTATTAATAAAATATAATTTATTTATGTTTATTTTAATTTGATTGTCACAATAAACTATAATCGTATTATTTCTTATTAATTGAAAAACTTTATCAACTAAACTATATATTTTTCTATTTATCTGCACATTAAGTAAAATTATATCATTTATTTTTCTATATGTTTGAATATTAAAAACAGATACATCGTTAATCTTCTTATATGTCTGTTTTATTGATTCACTTAATCCTACAATATTTCTTTTTGACTGTATACTAATAGAATTTAATTTATTAACAATCCTATTGTGTTGTATTTTATTACTAATAAATTCTATAATACTCCGCTTAGTTTGATTAGAAATTATAAAAAACTTTTTAATATCCCTACTTGTCTGCAATAAAACAAAACTTGATTGTGTTAATTTTCTTATTGTATCGCCTGAAAATATATCTGGGACTTTCCTGTATGTTTGTGACATATATGATACAGATTGTTCTAATTTTCTTATTGTCTTACCTTTAAATATATTAGGTAATTTACGATATGTTTGAAAATTATTTAAAATTAATTGTGTTGTTTTCCTCAAATTGCTACCAAAAAACGTGATAAAACTCACATTATTCCTATTAGTTTGTGTTGATGTATCATATATTTTATCAATGACTTTATTAGTCTGACCTATATTTGACACTTCTTGCTCAAGTTTCCTAATAGTTTTACCTAAAAAAATATCTTGAATTCTACGATATGTTTGAACTAAATATGATATAGATGACTCTATTTTTTTATATGTGCTACCAATAAATGTAACAATAATACCATTGTTACGATTTGTTTGTATAGAAACATCTATTGCTTCATTACTAATCCTATTAGCTTGATTAATATTTGATACTTCTTGCTGAGTTTTTCTTATTGTTTTACCTAAAAATATATCTTGTATTCTTCTATATGTCTGTGATAACATTGAAATAGACTGCTCTAGTTTCCTTACGGTTTTCCCTCTAAATATGTTTGGAATTTTTCGATATGTTTGATATATTGTTGATACTGATTGCTCTAATTTCCTTATAGTTTTACCTTTAAATATATTTGGAATTTTACGATAAGTACTATTCAAAAGTGTGATTAAATTAACATTGTTCCTACGAGTTTGACTTATATTTGATACTTCTTGAGTAAGTTTTCTGATGGTTTTGCCTTTAAAACTATCTGCCATCCATCGAAATGTTTGTTTTAATATTGGTGTTCCATCTGTTACATTCCTATTTGTTTGAATTAAAATAGATACTATTTTAATTGCGTTCCAAATTGATGTGTATATTAAACCATTTTGCAATAATGATTTATTTGTATTGTTTGGTAGGCGTGAATATAACCTACCTTTGACTATCTTCATGCCTACCACCACTTTCTTATTATATTAACTAAGATCACTGAAATAAACAGTTGCACTAACTCCACTATCTCTTGCATATAAATATAGTTCAATCTCTGTGTCTTTCGTAGGCGACCCAGTTACAGTTAATTGTTCCCAATCAACACCATCTCCACTTGCAGTATCAGTTATTTCATTTAAAAATTCTCCACGAACAATTAGCTGTGGTTTATCTCCTGTTACATTATCCCATACAACCCAAACAGATTTACTAAATTCTTCACCACCAGTAACAAAAAAAGTAAACTTTTGTTGTCCTGCTTGTTCTATTCTTATAGATGGTGCATTTGTTCGATAAACATCAAAATCTATCCCAACGATTGAATTTTCATGAACCCCATAATGAGGAACACCATCAATCAATGCCCTTGCGTATCCCATCATATCTTTAGCTACATAAGTTAATATGTCACTACTTCCACCAGTATGATTAAAATCTAACATAGGCATAAATGCAGCAATTAATGCTATCGGATAATATGTACAACTTTTTGCTAAAGCAACTTCAACAGTTTCATAATAAGTAGTTGGAGTAGGCCAGCCTGAAGTGCGTTGTTTGTTATTACAATAAACATAACTACAAGTAGATGTATTTAATAAATTAGCACTATCCCTGCCGTAAAATCCATAAGAACAATTAATAGCACGACAATAATTTACAGTTGCAGAACCAGTTGCATAAAATCCATTGCTACTTCCTATTGCTACACAATTTGTACTATTTGCTACCCCTGAATATGCATAAAATCCATACTGACCACCAATTGATAAACAGTTTATATCTGTTCTTGTAACTGCATTAAAACATGCATATCCAGCTATACCTATACAATTATAATGTATTCCAGCATAATATGCTGAACTACCTGATATAGATATACAATTTGTTTGAATACCTCCACTAAACCCAGTATTACCAGCTATTGCTATACAATCTTTTTCCTCACCATAATAAAATACTGTCGCATTTCCAGTAGCTGTAATCCCATAGCATTTTGTCCCTAACGTAGAAAATCCAACATTAACCGTATAACCCCAATGACATCCATCTATATGCATTTGCCCGAAACCTTTGTTTGGATCACCAATTTCATTATAATTTTTACCATTAAAACTCCAACCATTACCACCAGTTGTTGGGTATTCATTTTCATCACAACATGTTACACGGACAATACCTACATTGTCGCTAGTTAGGTACTCTGAATTTGGATCAGGAATCCATTTGATAGGATTTTCTAAAGTTCCTGCTGTCGCAAGAACAGGTTTCTCTCGATAGCAACCAGAGCCTATATATACTATAGACCCTGCTGTTACCATTGTGATTGCCTTAGCTATGGTGAGGTATGGAGTTTCTTGTGAAAGTCCATCATTAGAATCCGAACCTCTTTGAACTGATACATAGTAATTTATTGCCATTTAAGCCACCTACCTTTCTAAGCTAGGATTAAGTAGCTCTTTCAATTCCTTCTGCTTTGATTGCAACTGAACAGTCTTGCAAGGCTTCTTCACTCGTCTCAGCCTTGGCTTTAGCGTGAAAGTAAATCTTGGCAGTATCATTGCCCACTGTACCGATGGTCAGAGGATCTCCATATGCTTCATAAGAACCTGGACTTCCTGCTACGTCCGGTGCTAACGCCCAACTTGTTAAAGTAGCCGCTGCATCTCCACCATCTTTAGCTCTTATTGCTTCACCTGGGTCTTTTCTAAATTCACTATCTACAAATGATATTACTGTACTAATTGTCTCATATCCAAAATCTGTCATTGCATAGAGTCTAATTTCTCCTGTCTCTGATAGGTCTGCACGTAGCGTAAATTCTACGGCGTTAGTTAAAGTTCCAGCGCTACTGATTATTGAATTGTCCGAACTTTTGTAAATGTTTAAGTGTGCCATTTTATAATCATTCCTTTCAATTTTTAAATATCATTACCAAACAAAGTTTTTGTGATGATTTTTGTAAAAAAATAAGGAAGGTGATTAATTATATTTAATTTATAAATTAAATATAATTAATCACCTTCCTTATATAATTTTAATTTATTACTTGAATATATATTCTCCATCAATTACTTCATATTCTAATTCGACTTTTTTTTGCTTATCTTTAACTTTTTTATCAATAACCATAACTTGACCATTTACAAGTATATAAGCACTATTTTCAAACACTTCTATAATGTCAAATTTGTTTTTTAATATTTTTACTTCTTCTTTTTTAATATCTTTTGCATCAGTTAATGCCATATTACCACCTCGTTTTTTAATAAACAAACAAGGAAGAGAAGTTATAATATTCTCTTATCATTAAGATCATGGCTCTCCTTGTTTGTTTATTAATTATTTTTATGTTATATTAAATTTACTTGGTTACTCAATAATGTCGATAATTACCATTTGATTTGAAGCATCTGGGAAACACTCAGTTACGAAATCAAAGACAGACGGGTCCATTTTATTATCGTAAAGGCTTTTTATCCCTTACTTCTGGAGGTTTCCCTCATTACCTAATAAGGCTACAATTGGTCAATTCCAATTCAGATTAGACTATATTTTCACCTTTATTTATTAATTAAGGTGTCGGAGACTCTTGGAAGTATTTTTGCTTTCATAGTGCTCAACTTCTAGTCGTTACAAAGACTTATGATATAAGCCCTCTCGGTATTAGCATATCTAATAAAGACTTAGCCTTCACCGAATTTCCCCGATTTTCACTTATATATCACTATATAATGGGGCAACCTATTTTTACCCTCCGCTGCCATCGTAATAGTAAAGTTTGAAGCCATTTTTGCACGAGGCATGATAAATTTAGCTGGTAAATCTACACCATCGGATTCTCTTCTAAAATGTTCATATGAAATCACTACTTCCATACAGTTCTCAATTAAACAATTATATTTGTTTAATATGAACTTCTCATACTTTCATATGAGTACAGACTATATCACCAACCTTAAAATAAGGTTGCTCCCCATTTCCCTACGCTTGTAGGTACTTGCTTTCGCAATAGTCGTTGATCCTTTCTCTATTCGAGACTTGGATGCTGATTACCCATTGTTATACAGCACTTAGGATTTAACCTTATGCCATCCTAATTATTTTTTCTACTTTCGTCACCATCACGCTTAGACTTATTTCATTCTTACGTTGTGGTTAATTAGGCTTTTAGGGACTTCCAGCAATTAAAGGAGTTTTCTATGCTTTTTATAAACATAGGGAGCATTATTTTATAAATTATAAACATATAAAGTATATGTAATTTACGCAACAATTTTATTACTCCAGAGACAATCCGCTTCAATTCTATAGTAACCACTGAATTTACTACTATCAATTACAAATTCTTTTGCTGTAATGGCAGAATCATAATAATAATCAACAATTACTACATCACCAGTAACAAATAAATGACTACTTACGGTTCCAGCAAATGTCATTGTCTGACTAGCTATCGTGTAACCATTGGTAGCATTAGCAGGTGCAGTAATTCCAATTGCAGAAGTGTCTCCACTTTCTGTTAAAAATACAAACATTGGTGCGGCTGTAGTTGTACTTGGAATGTGTGTCAAAGTTACTTGTAATGAACTATTAAGAGTAAGTACATCTTTTACATGTACTTTAACCTGTTTAGTAGTTACAGTTGTTCCTGATAAAATTGAAAATGATTGTGCAGAAATAAGACTATCCTGCATATTAAACATAACTTCCTTGTTACTCTCCCACATCAAACGCTTGGGATTTCCTCTTCCGTTTACTTTCAATTAGATTCGTTACATCTAATTCGTCTGTTAAGACAGCTTTATGTTTCCATAAAGACAAGACTATATCACCAACCTTAAAATAAGGTTGCTCCCCATTTCCACTCACTTGAGTGTACTTCCTTTACGGAATAGTCGTTGAACTTTACTCTATTCGAGTCTTAGCTGCTGATTACCCATTATTTCGTAAGACTTAGGATTTAACCTTATCTCATTCTGATTATTTTTTCTACTTTCGTTACCATCACACTCGCCTATATTTCATGGTCATGTTGTGGTTAATCAGACTTTAGGGACTTCCAGCAATTAAAGGAGTTTTTCTATAATTATTCCTAATTAAAGGGAGCAAATCGCTCCACGAGCATAAGATGCATCAGCCGTAACTTCAGTACTTGAAGTCTTAAGGCTCTCTAGATAAAGTGCTGGTTTTAATGTAGCAATATCCCTAAATACAACATTAGCTATTTCGCGTACACCATATTTACTCATTAAAAAATTCCTCCTTATTATTTTGTTTTATAACTAAAAAATCACTACTTTCAGGTAGTGATAATTAATTAAATAAAAATATAAAATGAAAATATTAAAATAACACACATTATTTATTTTAATTTACAAACAAAATTCTTAACATCAACCTTATTAGGATCTGCACCATGTAATAAACTTTGAATACTAATGTCATATTCATTAATTTTTTGCATTCTTTTAAACTGATCATAAAATCTAAATATTGTCATTTCATAAACTCTATCTAAATCTATTTTCTGATAAGTAGAAAAAGCAGAAATTAAATCAAATAAATCAAGTGATTCATTATTTTTTGCTTTTAATTTATTAACTTTCTCTCTTGATTTTCTTATTTTATCAGCAATTTCTTTTGCCTTGTCATTTGCTGGATTATAATCATCATCTTCATTG
>Ga0209000_1001114_pt1 | contig 18831 bp, 20 predicted proteins | sample RifGroD2_FD_183998 | JGI IMG/M metagenome (GOLD analysis project Ga0209000, IMG submission 183998) | Groundwater microbial communities from Rifle, Colorado, USA - Groundwater D2 (SPAdes) (version 2) | ecosystem: Environmental > Aquatic > Deep subsurface > Groundwater | place: Rifle, Colorado...
GTGTCCACAGTATAGCCAATGTAAATACGGCTAAAGACCAGACACGACAAAAGCAAGGCAAAGGACCGCATGACCCGGATGCCAAATGGGGTGTCAAGCATAAGCGCAAAGTCAAGGACGAAAAAGGGGAGGAGCAAGAACAAACCGAATACTTTTTCGGATACAAAGCGCATGTCAGCCTGAATGCAGAAAATGGTTTGATCACCAGCCTGGAGGTCACTTCAGGAGAAGCTTATGATGGTCATCATTTTTGTGCCCTGGTGGATCATGATCTGGGACAGGAATTACCAGTGGATACCTATTCTGGCGATAAAGGCTATGATGATGGCAACAATCATTATTACCTGGAACGGAACGGCTTGCACTCTGCTATTCGTTTGAAGAAAATACGCTCCACCAAGAAGGATGACAACAAACAGCCCTGGTTGGATCTGTTACAGACGCCTCAGTATTATGCAGGTTTGAAAGAACGCTACAAGATCGAGCGTAAATTCGGTGAAGCCAAGCAAGGGCATGGTTTGGGTCGTTGTCGCTACCTGGGCAGGCTGGGCTTTGCAGCGCAGGCTTTTCTCACTGCCATTATGCTCAACCTCAAGCGCATGGTTAAATTGTTAACCGGAGTAAATTTCAAGGCACGGGCTTATGCGAATGAATGACCCGGGCAGGATTGTCGATATTGGCTATATTACTCCCATTCGGGCAATATTTACCCTGTTTTTGGAAGATAAAATACTAAATAATCGAAAATTTATTCAGAAATTCTGCCTTTTGGTCCAAGTCTGCTCGTTTTATGGATTTCTTAAACACCCTCAAAGTCCTTCGATCACCTGATGAAATATCCAAAATTTGCCCTATGTTATAATTCCCAGCATGGTTGCTATAATTACTATTGATATCGGGGGAACATCAATGCGTGCTGCTTCGTATCCATCAACAGGTATTCAACCTATAAATCGCCATAAAATTTCCACCGAAAGTCCCATTGAAACAGTATTTGAACGATTGGTTAATTTAATCCATGTCATCTGGCCGGTCAATCATGAAGTTGCTGCCATTTCTGTGGCTTCAGCCGGACCCCTTAATCCAAAAACCGGTTTTATTTATGATGCTCCAAATATCCCAGGGTGGAAAGATTTTCCATTGGGTGATAAATTGAGAGAAATATTTCCAGTTCCAATTTTCATCGGCAATGATGCCAACCTGGCTGCAATGGGTGAATGGAAATATGGTAATGGTATTGATCACTCAGACCTGATCTTTCTAACAATCAGTACCGGAATTGGCGGGGGAATTATTTGCAATAATGCTCTTATGGAAGGCCACAATGGTTTGGCTGCTGAACTTGGACATATTACAGTCCAACCGGATGGACTGGTTTGCTCTTGTGGGAAACTGGGACACCTTGAAGCCCTGGCTTCTGGCCCGGCGATTGTTGCTTATGTCCGGCTATCACTGTTGTCAGGCCAAACGTCTACCCTCCATTTGGATAAAGAATTTTCTGCATATGATGTGGCTCTGGCAGCAAAAACAGGAGACCAACTGGCTGTTCGAGCATATGCCCATGCAGGTTTTTACTTGGGACAGGCTCTTGCCAGTCTAATCCATATCTTCAATCCTTCCATCATCATTCTGGGAGGCGGGGTCGCCCAAAGTGGAGCCTTGCTCTTTGAGCCCATGTTGGAAAAAATGTACGCCAGTGTCATGGAACCTTCATATCTTCAGGATTTGGAAATCGTACCAGCAAGGTTGGGTGATGATGCCGGTTTGTTGGGAGCGCTAGCTCTTGCACGTCAGAAACTTCAAAATTCGTGAATGTTTAATATTAGGAGATTCGTATATGGAACCAATGAAATTGCCCGGACCTAAGTCCAAAGCTTTGATCAAGCGCGATTCGTCTGTCATTTCACCTTCCTATCCCCGAGGTTACCCTTTTGTCATGGACCACGGTAAGGGGACTGAAGTTTGGGATGTTGATGGAAACCGTTTCCTGGACTTTGCAGCCGGTATCGCCGTTGCATCCACTGGACATAGCCACCCCAAAGTCGTAAAAGCAATTCAAGAACAAGCAGAAAAATTTATTCATATCTCATCCGATTTTTATCACCAATCCTGGGTGGAACTGGGAGAAAAACTAGACGAGATCTCGCCCTTTGAAGAAGCTGCCATCTCCTTTATGACAAACTCAGGAACTGAAGCAGTAGAAGCTGCCATTAAACTTGCCCGCTTCCATACAGGTAGACCAAATTTTATTGGATTCACAGGCGCATTTCATGGTCGAACCATGGGAGCAGTTACATTTACCGCCAGCAAGCCCCACTATCACCGCGGTTTTTACCCTCTTATGAACGGGGTTGTTCATGCACCTTATCCGAACCCATATCGCCCGATGCTCGATAAGCGCCATGGTGAAGATGAAGGACAGGCAGTCGTCCGATATATCGAAGAAGAGATCCTTGCACACATCCTTCCAGCGGATGAAGTTGCCGGTATTTTGCTCGAGCCAATCCAAGGAGAAGGAGGTTACATCATTCCTCCTGCAGGATTTTTCCCAGCCTTGCGAAAACTTTGCGACCGCCATGGGATCCTCCTAATTGCGGATGAGGTCCAGTGTGGCATGGGTCGTACAGGAAAATGGTGGGCAACCGAGAATTTTGATATTGAACCCGATATCATCACATCTGCGAAAGGGATCGCATCCGGTATGCCATTGGGTGCCATGATTGCCCGAAAATCTGTAGTCACATGGCCCAAGGGTGCACATGGCAATACTTACGGAGGAAATCCAATCGCATGTGCGGCTGCTCTGGCTACAATAAAATTGATTGAAGAGGAATATCTGCAAAACGCAGCAGAAGTTGGCCAGTATACATTGGATGCCCTTTCAGAGATCATGGCACGGCACCAATCCATAGGTGAGGTCAGGGGTATAGGTTTGATGATCGGAATAGAATTTGTCAAAGACCGTAAAAGCAAAACCCCGGCCGAAGGTCTTCGCGACAGGGTAGTGGACTTGGCCTTTGAACGTGGGTTATTAACCCTCGGATGTGGGAAAAGCGTAATTCGAGTTTCCCCACCCTTAAGTATCAGCAAGAATGAGATCGATGAAGGTTTACAGGTTTTGGAAGAAGCCATCATACTTGCAGAAAAAGAATCTATGTAAATCTGGATTTAAGTTGTGAATAAATAGAGATTAGATGAATTAATACAAAGAGAGGAGGTATTGATGAAATGCATCATCAATACCTCCTCTCTTTTATATTGAGATATATCTTTTTAACAAAAATAATATATCAGCAACCAATGCAAGTGATACAATTAAAACAATATGCTTCCAGATTTCCGTGTCCGCCAGAGAGATTATCTTCTTGAAATTGCACGAGCCATAACCCAGGAGTTAAACCTGGATAAATTATTGGCGCGCATTCTCAGGATCTCCATTGAAATGCTCGCCGGTCAGGCTGGGATAATTGCTTTTAAAGAATCTGGTGTATGGCGTGTGGCTGTGGCTCAAGGAATTCCACCGGCCTTCTTAAGTTATCTTGAACCTCTGCTGGCAGAAGAAAAAGTTGCTGAGTTAAATGTAACAGAACTGAACCGGATGTTAAAAGACTTGGCATACACTGCCAGCATGGGATTGCTAAATGGAGTTGGTTTGCCTTTGGTTGCTCATGGTCAGGTAATAGGAGTAATTTTTATTTTCCGAAGTTACCCGGATGTTTTTTCAACAAACGATAAACTTCTCCTGCAAAGTTTTGCCGATCAGGCGGCTATTGCAATTTTCAACGCCCAGTTATACACACAGGTTAATTATGAGAAACACCGTCTGGATGCTTTATTGGATTCAGCTGCCGATGGAATTCTCATACTTACCTCATCCCGTGTAATTGAGCGATGTAATGCATCCTTCGAGCGGATGTATGGAATGCCTCGCAAAGTGATCCAGGGAAAATTACACGGCGAAGTCATTCGCTGGATGCGGCAACCGGATGAACCAACCCTGGAACAAGCTGAAATTGGAGGGTGGCCACTTACACCCAATGCTTACCTTTATGTGGAAGGTGACTTGCAACGATCGGAACCTCCTCCCCTCCCGGTCGGTATCACTTACGCGCCTCTCCTTACACAAGAAGGTTCCTTACGAAATATCATTGTCACGGTTCGGGATATTACCAAGTTTCGAACTGCCGAGGAGATCAAAAATACCTTCGTTTCAATAATAAGTCATGAACTTAAAACACCAGTTGCCTTGATCAAAGGTTATGTCAGTACCCTTCGCCGTGAAGATGCCACCTGGGATCGGTCTATTGTGCGTGACAGCTTGAAAGTAATAGAAGAAGAAGCCGATCGTTTGACATCCATGATCGAGGATTTGCTGGATGCATCCAGGTTACAGGCAGGTGGACTAAAGCCCAATCTTTCCGACATCTCCCTGCCTTTGCTATGCCAACGCCTGGCTGAACGCTTACAAACCCAAACAGGAAAACATCGAATTATCGCGAACTTCCCTAAAAACTTTCCAATCATACTGGCAGATGAAGGGCGCATTGAACAAGTAATGTCAAATTTGATCTCCAATTCAATCAAATATGCACCTAATGGGGAGATTCGCGTTAACGGACAGGTAGATCCAGAACGGGTAATCATCTGTGTATCCGATGAAGGAGCTGGGATTGCGCCAGAGGATATCCCTCACATTTTCGATAGATTTTATCGGTCCACAAAAGCTGTAAATTTTACAAAGGGTGCAGGCCTGGGATTATATCTTGCCAGGGCAATCATCGAAGCACATGGCGGACAGATATGGGTTGACCCCAAACCCGATTCTGGAGCTCGTATTTGTTTTTCACTGCCGCGATAATTCCCACATTCTATTCATGATCCACCTTATTTGTGTATAGCATATTTCAAACCAAAGGTAAAATTACCCATCCAATCCTAATCTTTACGAAATGAGATAACCAATGCCCAAAAACCAAATGAAATGCCCTCGCTGCCAACAACCTATCACAGTCCAGGTCGAACAACTATTTGATGTAACAACTGACCCGGCTGCAAAACAACGTCTCCTTGGAGGCGTATCCAATTTTGCCAATTGTCCTGCTTGTGGTTATTCTAGCGGTCTCTCGACGCCTATTGTTTACCATGACAATGAAAAGGAATTATTGTTAACCTTTTTTCCTCCCGAATTAGGCATGCCACTGAATGATCAGGAAAAACTCTTTGGCCCGCTGATCAACCAGGCAGTTAATAAGCTCCCCGCCGAGAAACGAAAAGCCTATCTGTTTCGCCCGCAAAGTTTTTTGACATACCAAAGTCTGGTTGAACGCATTCTCGGAGCAGATGGCATCACCCCTGAAATGATAAAAGCCCAGCAAGGTAAAGCAAACCTGATTGAAAAACTTCTTTCAGCGACTTCAAATGAAGTTCGCAAATCCATCATCCAACAAGAATCTGCCTTGGTAGATGCAGAATTTTTCGCTTTATTCTCCCGCCTGATGGAATCAGCGCTGTCAAGTGGTCAGGAAGAAATCTCTCAACAAATGGATGCCATTCAGCAAATATTGTTGAATGATACTGAATATGGAAAACAATTACAAGATCAGGCGAATGAAATTCAGGAAGCGGTTAAAACTTTAAAAGCTGTTGGAAACAAATTGACCCGGGAGAAATTGCTTGAAATTCTTCTGGAAGCCCCAAACGATATCCGCCTGGGTGCCCTGGTTTCTTACACACGCCAGGGATTGGATTATCAATTTTTCCAGCTGATTACCGATCGGATTGAAAAAGCTCCATCCCAAGAGAAGCAAAAATTCGAAGCTCTCCGCAGTAAATTATTGGATCTGACACGTGAAATTGACCAGCATATGGAAGCGGAGCAAAAACATGCCGTTGAACTGCTGGGGACTCTGTTATCAGCAGAAAATTTGCAGGAAACTTTGAAAAAACACCTGCCCGAAATAAACGACACCTTTATTCAATTGTTAAATAACTCCGTGCAACAGGCTACTCAAAAACAAGACCAGGCGCTTGTGGATAAATTACAACAAATTGTGGCAATTCTTCAGAAATTTAGTGCTCCCCCTCCTGAATATGGTCTACTCCAGAAATTAATTGAGGCACCCGATGAGCCATCTTTGGATAAATTATTGGTGGAAAACGATTCCGAGATAACGCAGGAATTCACCCAATTTCTCGGTGGCATTATCGCTCAATCTGAAGCCGAATCGACTTCGCCTGAAAATGTACAAGATGCCAAAGTTCTGGAACGTATTCAGAATATTTATCGCACTGTTTTAAAATACACTATGCTGAAAAACATGAAATAATAGACTTCATATAAATTCATTTCAAGCTAACTATTTTTACTTATATCAGGGTTATCCAACCTTATCCCATGTCCTCTGACCGTAACAATATAGGTGTGATTTGGATCAATCTCAGCCAGTCGATCTCGCAGGCGTCTGATCAATGCATCCAGTGCCTGATCAGATACGCCAACAGATTGCTCCTCCCCCCAGGCGCTTGAGACCAAATCCTGTCTGCTGACTACCTGTCCGGTTCGTTCAAATAGGATTTGCAATAAATAAAACTGCAATGCCGAGAGTGGCGGTACAATTTGCTGGTTTAAAACCCACACTCGGCGGGAACGCACATCCAGTCTTAAGCGGGTGCCTTGTTCCTGGGTTTCAGACAAAGGCATGGTAGCATCAGAAGTAAAAAAGACAAATTGTTGAATTAATGAGACTTGAATGGCGTCTCCATCTTGCAAAACGATAGGCTTGATAACAGGATTTCCATTACAAAGAGTGCCATTTTTACTCCCCATATCTTCCAATATAATACCTTCAGGAGTTGGAGTGAAGCGAGCGTGGCAACGTGAAACCTGGCGATCGTCAATGACAATATCACAATGAGCTTCGCGACCGATTACCTTAGGGGTTGACAAAGACCAACGGCGCCCATTTAAAGGACCTGCTTTTGCAACCAAGAGAGGAAATTCCTGGGTAGATTCCATGAGGTCTCCTTTATTAAACAATACTACCATTTGTAGCTTCTCAAAAATCTGGGGTGTGGGGTGTTTTGGTTGGTGGAGCCAGTCAAAACACCCCACTTCCACTCTCTTTATTGAGATGATACCATCATTTGCTTATATCATGGTGCAAGAAAAGAATATAATAAATGTATAAATCTATCTACTCGCATTTGCACATACTACCAACTTCTCTAGATGCAACAGCTTTCACTGTTTGAGATTTAAGGATGAACTGGATACTCATGGCTTTCATAATATTGAAAAATCCTGGTTTGAAGATTATGCAAGGTTTTTTCTGTAAATTCAAGATCAAGTGCTTCCTCTGAAAAAAAAGAACGAACTCATCTGAACCTTGAAAATTCAAATATATCTGCTAGCCAGCCACTCATCGCTGATCTCGCTAAGAAAAGCGAAAATCAATCGCAAGCAGGAAGCCTGGTTGGGGAAGATTCTAACCACACGTGCCCTGCGACGGACTTTACGGTGGAGACGTTTCACCCCATTGGTGGTTGATTGGCAAGAGTGATCTCTCCAGAAAAACTGCAAAATGCTGCCACCTGTATCGATCGGATAGGTGAAGAACTTCAATACTTCGAGTGACTTTTGTCGTTTCTTACCTAATAACTGCTGCATGCAGTCTCATGGCATTATTTTAGGCTTATTAGTATTTTCAAATTTAGAATCAATTCCTTAGGAGTACATATGACCACAGATAAATTCGAAAATGTAACGATTGTTAAAATGGCCAATATTTATTTCAACGGCAAAGTTACCAGCCGCAATATCCTCTTCCAAGATGGTACACACAAAACACTCGGGGTCATGTTACCCGGCGACTATGAATTTGGCACTGGGGATCGGGAATTAATGGAAATATTGAATGGAGAATTAGAAGTAATGCTTCCATCAAAAAATGAGGCGGCAACTTTTGTACTTGGGCAATCCTTCGAGGTCTCTTCCAATTCGAGATTCAAGGTGAAATTAAAGTTTTCTGTAGATTATTGTTGTTCGTACGGATAGTCCAGATCTTCGCTATTGAAATTAAAATTTTTTCCAACTCCCAATTAAGGAGATGCTTATGTTTACAAAATCCAGTACTTTGGGATATATAGAGAAGCTTAAAGGTGTAATGTTAAAAACACTCGCCCATGGCGAGAAAACCTTATTAACCAACATTAAACTTACAAAGGGAGCAGTCATCCCGCCTCATCAACACCCACACGAACAGACTGGATTCCTGATAACTGGGTGTTTGGATTTCATCATAGACGGTGAACATTTCATTGCCGAACCTGGAGATAGCTGGGGAATTTTGGGAAATGTCTCACATGGGGTTGAAGCTCTCGAGGATTCAAGCGTAGTAGAAGCTTTTGCACCTGTTCGAGAAGATTATTTACCCTGAATAGATCTTTTCAAGCAGCCAGATAAATTGGACTTCATTCCAACCAGAAATACATTCATTTTTCCATACAAGGAGGTTTCCATGTTTACAGATTCTGCAAACCGGGCGTTAGCAATCTTACGAGATGGCACTCAGTTTCAATGGTATGTAATTCCCTTACTTGCATTTGTATTTTATGTCTATACCGTTGAAGTGGAAAAACAAAATTGGAACCTGGTTTTGGCAGGTCTGGCATTCTGGGGCATGGATTGGCTGAACGAGATCATAAACAGCTTGGTTTTCCACTTCACAAACTACGCACCGATCTGGGGTGCACCGGGTAAAACTGCTTTCCTTATCCTGATTGGTTTGAATATCGAGATCATGTTCATGTTCGCCGTCAGCGGGATCATCTGGACAAAGATGCTCCTGCCAGACAAGAAAACCAAAATCCTGGGCATTCCCAACCGAGCCTTCATCGCTGTGGTTGGAGCAGCCTTCTGCGTCTTTGTCGAATATCTTCTCAACAGCATCGGTGCCCTCACTTGGGATTATTCATGGTGGAACCGTAGCGCCCCCTGGTTGATCTTCCTGTTTGGCTATCTGACCTTTTTTATTGTTGCTTTTTGGGTATTCGATATGAAAACATTGAAAAGCAAACTCATTACCGTCGGAACAATCTGGACGATAGTAATTCTCGCTTTAATCGTGTTCATACCGATCTTACGCTGGGTCTAGGCATTTATCTTAATCTATCACACATTTTATTCGTAGATTTTTTCAGTTTCTAGGTCCGCATTCAAAGCATCCATTTCAACAATTCTGGATGTTGGTTTTCTTGTCGTTAATTCCTTATAGTACTCGTGCTGGATAACCAGATTCATTATTTCGTTAGTTCCGGTCCAAATCAGCATTAAACGGGCATCCCGCAGCAATCGTTCAATTGGATAAACATTCGTGTACCCAATGCCTCCCATGATCTGCATGGCATCATTGACCACATACCACGCCGTTTCAGTGGCAAATTTCTTCGATTCGGATACCAACCTTCGAATTTGACCTGGGTCTCCACCAGAATCAATCATTCTGGCAGTCTCTCTTACCAGTGCCCGGGCTGCATCCAATCGCGTCAGGCTTTCAGATACTTTAAAACTAACGCCTTCAAATTCCCGAATTTTCTGACCAAAAGCCTTGCGCTGGTTTGCATAATGTGCTGCCGTTTCCAGTGCAGCCCGTGCCAATCCGAGTGCACCAGCCGCGCTGGTCATTCTCTCGGGGATCATCATCTGATTGAAAATATCTACTGCATTGTTCTCTTCTCCAAGAAGGTTTTCAACAGGGACTCGCACATTGCGGAAATATACCCGACCGGTACCCCCACCACGAGTACCCATCAACCCATACACATGCTCCACTTCCAACCCTTTTCCTCTTTCGACCAAAAATGCACTCATCGATCGATGCCTGTTATCAATCGTTCCTGTCCGGGCATACACCATGAACACATCAGCTCCTTCAGCACCGACGATAAATCTCTTTTGCCCGTTAAGAACATATTCATTTCCAACCCGCACAGCTTGCGTCGTCGCACCGAAAAAATCCGACCCTCCACGGGGTTCAGTCAGAGCTTCTGCAACCGTAATTTTCCCGCTTATTATTTTTGATAGAAATTTTTCTTTTTGATAATTGGAGCCAAAAACTTGAATAGCCTCCCCAACAATGCTCGGGAGTGAATATAAGCATGCCAGACTCGCACCCAATACCCCTATTTCCTCCAATACCAAAATTTCATGCGACCAGTCCAGGTCCCTCCCACCGAATTTTATTGGAAATCGGATTCCCAACAAATTATGCCTGGCAAGGTTTTCAACATAATTACGAGGATAGCGCACTTTTTCCGCGTCCATAGCTAAAAGCAATTGTCTGGGTACTTCATTTTTTACAAATGCACGTGCCTCCCCCAGAATAGTTTGCTGACTTATGTTTTGGTTTGAATCAGACATTATTTTCCTCGAAGAAATATATTACTAAATTTTAGTCACCCAAATAATGAGCCAGGTCTTCCAAAGACCGGCGGGAAGTGATTCGCGGCGGCATTTCTGCATAGCCGATTGGCAGTAAAACAAGCGGTCGGAGAGATCCAAGTATACCCACAACTTTCATCACCTCCGCTTCATCAAATGCACCTACCCATACTGTGGAAAAACCCAACGCTGTGGTTGCCAGCATTGCAAAAGTTCATGCTATTGTGGCGCCCTGAATGGTATATAGCTTCTCACCGCGCTCATTATATCTTGCTGCCAACATGAAGATTACATAAATCTTTAAATTTCCAGCTGAAGGAGCTTGATTTGAACATTCCAGAATTTTCTGAATTTTCTCCGCTTCAACTTTTTTATTCAAAAAGGATCTTATGGAATGTTCAGACACTAATTTAAAAAAAATCCATTATTTCTCCCAAATACTAACTGCCTCTCACAACCAGGACCGAGCAATCCGAGTAATGTACTAATTTTCTCGATACACTTCCCATTAACCAGCTTTTTAATCGGCTGAGTCCGCGCGAACCGGTAACGATCATATTGATTTTTTCGGCTTTGACATATTCAATAATCTCAGTGGCAGCATCTCCACGTTTTAAGATACCAGTTGCTTCAAAACCAATTCTTCTCAATTGATCACAGCAGGTGGTCAACAAAACATTTCCATCCTCTTCCTCCTTTATCCTTCTCGCAGCTTCTTCCTCTGTAATTTCCCATGGTTCGGTTGGTGAGAGATCCATGAACATTGGTTCAACCACCGATATCGGAAGAGGGGGTGGGGGAAGGACGTGGATTACATCTACGCTAGCTTTCACTAAAGATGGGAAGTTTCCAAAATAATTAATTGCAGCAATGCTCGATAAAGAGCCGTCTGAAGCCACCAAGATGTGGGACAATCCATTATATGGGGCTCGAACAATAAGTACCGGACAACTGGCATATTCCACAACTTGTTGAGCAACTCCTCCCAAAAGAATTCCGAAAGTGGAGCGTAACCCCTTGGCTCCCAGAACTATCAAATCGGGTTCGTGCTCCCCAGAATATTCAATGATTTTTTCTGCCGGATACCCAAGAAGTAATTCGGCATCAGCACTCATACCTTTCATTAGTAGTAATTTACGGGTTGCTTCCAAAGCAGATTCAAACACTTCATGTTCTGCGGCTTGCAGAGGTGTAATTACCCGAAGTATATGAACCTGGCTGGATTGAGGGGTTTTTAGATCCGCTAACAAGGATACAGCTGCGCGTGCATGTTCAGATCCATCGTCCGCCAATAAAATCGAAAAATTCGATTTCTTCTTAATAGCACTCATGCAAAACCTCCTTTCGACAAACCAGATCTGCCAACCCCCTGTTATTATTACTTTACCATAAATTGATTCTGATTTCTACTACTAATCCTTTGACGTGATAAGAATAATGCTATAAACTAATTCATAATATCCAATTTCAACCACAGTTTTTTCTACAAAGATATTATCAGGTAAATTTTTTCACTTTGGAAGCATTCACTATCATAGACAATGAGGGAACAACCGCTCATATTACAAGTGGAATAAACGGCATTGGTAAGGCAACAGTTTTTGAACTATCGCTATTAGGAATATTGGTGACTATTGTCGGTCAAACAACAAAACAGTCGCGTTAAAGCTCTGGCAGATAAGTCTGGCATTAACTGCAAAATAATTTGTCCCACAGGAGAAACTAATGACTACTCAGAAATCTGGCGCCCAGATCAGTACGAAAGCATTTCTTCAAGCTGTCACAATAATATTCGTCCTGATGATGCTCGCAGGCGTTTTAACGCGCATAATTCCAGCCGGGCAATACTCACGCAATCTCGTGGATGGGCGTGAGGTAATCGATCCAAATTCCTATTTGCTGACGACTCAACCCGATTACCCGATTTGGCGCTGGCTCACCGCACCTTTTGAGGTATTGGGAGCAGAGGGGAATATCACTGTTATCGCGATTATTTTATTCATTCTGTTGGTTGGTATCGCCTTTGCAGTGATGGATAAAAGCGGCATTCTCAAGTCAGTTATTTCCCGCATAATCAAAACATTCGGTGGGCGCAAATACGCCATGTTGATGGTGATTTCATTTTTCTTTATGGCCCTGGGGGCATTCTTTGGTATTTTTGAGGAAGTGATTCCAATTGTCCCCATCCTAATTGCCCTGGCATTTTCTCTCGGCTGGGATTCCCTGGTGGGCCTGGGAATGTCCATTCTGGCAACCAACCTTGGATTCTCTATGGCTATCTTCAATCCATTTACGATCGGGATCTCCCAAAAATTGGCTGAACTGCCATTGTTTTCAGGAGCTTTTCCCCGCATTATTCTATTTATAGTCGGCTATGCTATCTTTGCTGTCTTCCTGACAACCTATGCCAAGAAAATTGATTTGCATCCTGAAAAATCATCTGTTTATAAAGAGGATCTGGTAGAGAAACAACGCCTGGGTTCGTTTGAAGTCGACGAAATTGATGATCCTCGAATGCGCCGCGCCATAATTTTCCTAATTCTTTTCTTCTCCCTTATTTTGGCTGTCCTGGTGGCATCTCCATTCATTACTTTTCTTTCAGATTATGCCCTGCCACTAACCGGATTACTTTTTGTGATAGGTGGTGTGGGATCCGGTCTGATAGCCGGTGCTGGAAAAGCAACGTGGCAAGCTGCCTGGGATGGATTCCTGGGTATCGCGCCTGCGATTCCGCTGCTATTAATGGCTGCGTCTGTACGATATATTGTCCAAATGGGGGGAATATTGGATACCCTTTTACACTCAGCTTCTACCTTTACTGCGAATCTCAACCCCCTTACCGCTGCGCTAGCCATTTATGGGCTTACCCTTATTCTGGAACTTTTTATATCGTCTGGTTCCGCCAAGGCGTTCTTGCTAATACCGATACTCATTCCCCTGGCAGATCTCGCCGGCGTAAATCGCCAAATAGCAGTAAGCGCATATACTTTCGGGGATGGTTTCTCAAACCTGGCATATCCAACCAACGCAGCTCTTCTAATAACTCTCAGTCTCACTGTTGTCTCATACCCCAAGTGGTTAAAGTGGATTCTACCACTTTGGTTCTGGATCCTGCTGGCAACTATTGTATTTCTTGGAATTGCCGTATTATTCAACTATGGACCTTTTTAAAACTAATCCTTTGTATATAATATATTCAGTAACAAATGTATATAACCCCCAAATCTTACAAACAATCTCGTGAGCTCTTTCTAAAAGACTTAAGTTCAATACAATCTCTTTGGCCAGCCGCTCAATATTCATCTTTTGTTGTTTCACAAAAAGACGACTTAACGATTGATTGGATTTCATCTGGAACAGTGAGTACACCTGAAAAATTATTATTCCTTACCACCGGGCTGCATGGAATTGAAGGATATCTTGGTTCAATTATGCTCCAGCTATTCGTCGATGAATTTTTACCCCACATTGACCCTGCGAAAACCGGGATTTTATTAGTCCATTGCATCAATCCATCTGGAATGCATCGACGCTATCGCACTAATCTTTCAAATGTGGATCTAAATCGCAATTTCATATCCGATTTTTCCAATATGAAAGAAACAAATCCAGACTATTCAAAATTGGATACATTTTTCAATCCTAAAACCCCCATCCGAAGTGAAGGATTAACCAAATTCTTATATATTTTTCAAACCTTAAAATGGCTTGCACTGTTTGGATCCGCACGCATTCGCGAGGCTGCCCTTATGGGGCAATATTTTGATCCAATCGGAATGTATTTCGGTGGACAGGAATATCAGCCCGAAACGAAGTGCATGATGAATCTGATCCAGGAATGGATTCCGCGTTTTCAAAAAACCATTCACATCGACGTGCATACCGGTTATGGACCACGCCACCAAATGACTCTCGTTCAAACTCCTTTAGAACCTATGTCCTCCCAAAAAGCTCAATCCCGCTTCGGGGTTCCCCTTGTGGCGGCCACAAATCCTGAAGAATTCTACCAAATCCACGGTGAAATGGCTGATTATATTTATGATGTAGCCAATCAGACAAATCGAAAGGTGTACTCTGCCGCATTTGAATTTGGCACATATGGAGATGGGCTTATCGCTGGGGCACGCAGTCTCCTGACAAGCATCGTTGGAAACCAGTTGTTAAATCTTGAAACTCATTCCCAATATCGCACTTGGATCGAACGTGATTATGAAGAACTCTATTTTCCATCCGAAAAGGGTTGGCTCGATACAGCCATTAACAACGGGCGCCAAGCTTTCTACGGGATTCTTAAAGCTGAAGGGTTTATATAAAGTATCACACTTTTCTTATTTTTTGGAGGAATGATGAGTCAGTATTTCTCGTACGACTACACCGGAAATCCTTTTATTCTATTTGGCATCTGGCACCTAGTCGCCCTGGCATTGATCGTAATAATAAATTTTGCCATGTTGGGTTTCCGCAAATCTTCTGAGAAAACCCGTGAAATAATCCGTTGGACAATGGCCATGATCCTTTGGATTGACGAGATTACCTGGCATCTTTGGAACCTTTATTGGGGACATTGGACCATCCAAACCATGCTTCCTCTTCACATATGCAGTGTCCTGGTCTGGCTTGCAGGTTTCATGCTGGTTTTCAAAAATTTCCGAATTTACGAATTTGCATATTTCATTGGGATTGGTGGTGCCATGCAAGCATTACTTACACCGGATGCTGGTATCTATGGTTTTCCACATTATCGAGTTTTTCAGACTTTCCTTTCACACGGGTTATTGATCACATCAACAATTTATATGACGACAGTTGAAGGGTTTCGGCCTAACTGGAAATCTTTCTGGCGAGTCTTAATGGGTGTTAATATCTACGCTGCCATAATTTTCCCTGTAAATCGATTGCTGGGAACAAATTACCTGTTTATTAATGGCAAACCAGCCACAGCCAGCATACTTGATGCTTTGCCAGCATGGCCATACTATATTATATATATGGAGTTGATCGGGCTAATCGTATTCCTGCTTCTTTACCTGCCATTCATCATTAAAGACTTCAAGAAAAAGAGGACTCTTTAACGCCTCACATGAACAATATATTCATTATATTTATTTTACAATTAGTATATTGAACTTCTTTCTTGTAATATTTCATATATCGTTATATAATATTGCATATTATTTATATTAAACTTTTTATGTTCAATGTCGTATATAAATTTAGAAAATAAAATTATCCCGGGAGAAGAGCATGACAAAGAGAAATCGCACGCATTTAGCATTGGGAGTTATCTTAATCCTTTTGGCAATTGGGTTACTAATCCTCAAGGCCAATCCTTCACTGGCTGAGTACATTCACGTTGATATGTCATGGCCCGCATGGATCATCATCGGCGGGGGAGTCTTCCTGTTGTTTGGGCTATTGGTTGGGGAACCTGATATGGCTATCCCGGCAAGTATCTTCGCCGGAGTGGGAAGTATCCTGTATTATCAGAACGCTTATCAGGATTTTTCCAGTTGGGCTTATATGTGGACTCTCATACCAGGCTTTGCCGGGTTGGGTAATGTTTTAGCCGGTTTTTTTGGCGCGAGTTTTCGAAAATCCATATCGGAAGGTTTCAGGTTAATTTTCATCAGTATAATTATGTTTTTAATATTTGCGTCTGTTTTTGGAAAATTGGAAATTCTAGGTCCAAACAAAGAATTTATTCTGGCGGGAATACTTCTGTTGTTTGGGGTATGGCTGATAATTCGTGGGTTGATCCGACCCCAGGCAAAGGAATAACATATGCGACGCAATTATCTATTTTGGGGAATAGTCCTCGTAGCCTTTGGTGGTATCTTCTTTCTTAATGCAATGGACCGCCTTCCGGGTAATGCCCTGGGTTACTTTTGGCAATTGTTCCTGATCATATTAGGTTCCTGGGTAATCATAAATTCCATTTGGATACCAGGACGCGAAGGAAAAGAAAATTTCTCAGTCTCATTGCAAGGTGCAGCTTGTGCCAACATCCACATTACTCATGGCGCAGGACGGGTGAATATCACCTCAGGCGCTAACTTGGGCGAGTTATTAACCTGTATATCAACTGGAACGACCCAACAAAAGACCAGATTATCCAATGGCACTCTGGATGTCCGCATTTCACCTGGTTCAGATATCATGCCTCTGGTAGGATTTGCAGAGGGTTTCAATTGGGATCTGGCTCTCAGTGACGCAATCCCAATATCCTTAACTCTGGAAACAGGGGCAAGCCAAACCATGGCAGATTTGAGCGATCTTTATATAACTGATCTTAAAATATCTACGGGAGCAAGCACGACATCAATTACATTACCTGGAAAACCGGAACTGGCATATGTTTCTATAAATGCCGGGGTAGCTACTCTGGACATTAAAATACCCGAAAATGTTGCGGCTAAGATTCGAATGAAGGATGGGTTAACTTCTCTTAATCTTGACAACAATCGCTTCACTCGCATTGAAGGTAATCGCTACGAATCGCAAAATTATAACCAGTCTACACAGCGATCTGAAATTACGATTGAAGCCGGTGTCGGTTCTATCACTATCCACTAAGGTGAGGTTTCAAATGGAAATTAAAATCAAACACATGGACTACCGCATCCTTTTAGGTGTATTACTTATCCTGGGAGGAATTTTAGGCATCCTTGAAAAGCTAAATCTGATCTCCAATGCTTCCAGAATCTTCTGGACATTTATTTTTGGGATCGCTGGATTTGCATTTCTGTACATATTTGCGACGAATCGGGAGCATTGGTGGAGCGCCATACCTGCCTTTTCGCTTCTTGGTTTAGCCCTAACGATAGGTTTACCAACAAAATTTGATATGTTTGGTGGGTTAACCTTTTTAGGAGGCATCGGGTTGGGTTTCATTGTCATATATCTCAAAAACCGCAGGAATTGGTGGGCTATTATCCCATCTGGCGTATCAATCACACTCGGTGTCATCTCCTTTGTATCCAATTTTGCCCATAGACAGGATACAGGTGCCCTATTCTTTATTGGGCTTGGATTAACATTCTTATTATTAGCAATACTTCCAACCGGCACTCATACTATGACATGGGCATTTATTCCTGCCACAATCTTGTTGATATTTGGCTCCCTCCTGGGAACAACCTTCAAAGGTTCTCTGGACTATATCTGGATCGCCGCCCTCTTCCTTGGTGGTATATCCATGATCTGGCAATTTCTAAGGACACAAAAACGCTAACATAAAATTCATCTATCCTGGCAACGCTTACCCACTCGCAACCATGCTTCAGTTGGATTTTCTTTTTTTGTTTTCTTTTAATTTTAGTCTGTTCGTGTCCCTTTACCCTTGCTTTCCAGCGAAATTGTAATTTTCAAATAGCTTCAACTTTTTCGATATCTGGAAAAAATTGTCGAACGGTACCTTCCACCCAACCATGAAGTGTGGCGGGAGACAGGGGACAACCCAGGCAAGCACCACCAAGCTTGACGCTAAGCTTTCTACCATCAAAAGACACATACTCAACAGATCCACCATGGAAGTGTTCAATATAAGCGCTTAATTGCTCGACCAAGGCTTTCATCTGCTCTTCTTTTACTTTGTTTTCGATTGATTCCACGGATGTAATCTCCTTTAATTTCTTCTTATTTTTATTGGGTTGTTGAACATATTGTGATAAAAGAGATATTACCTGAGATTGTCGATTTTGCCAACGCTCTGAAATGACTGCGGCCAACCTATCCAAAATCGACTTTCCCAATTCAGGATATTTGTTGCATAATTCCTGGAGATCGACACCACGCATCTTTAGGGTTTTACAGTCAACGACACATTCAGCTCCTGATGTATAAGCCACATTCCCCATCGCCGCAGACCATCCAAATACTCCACCCGATTGAATTTGAGCTACTTTCATGGGTGGGCCATCATCTGGTTTATATCTAATTTCAACGCTCCCTTCTAATACTAGATAAAGAAACTCAGCATATTGTTCTTGTTCAAAAATCACCTGTCCTGCAATAAAGGATTGGTCCGTAAAATATTGGGTTAAGTAATTCAGTTCATCCATACTTAACCCTTCGAAAAAAGATAGTTTTCTCAACATAACCAATGCCATACAAGGATATTATTCAAACCCCCCGTTGCTTTCTAGTGGCAAATTTCCTAAAACTATCGACATTTATCCCTTTTTTCATATATTTAAAGTTATATATTCCAAGAACTTTTAGAATTACTATTTATTAAAGAAATCTTTCGATTTTGGTAATCTCCCCAGATTACGCAACCTTTTTTCTGTAAATTGAGTCACAAATATCCATAGTTCTTTAATAATTAAATGACTTGCCAGCGCAATAATGTTTTCCGATCTGCCACTCCTCGCTGATCTCCATCAGGATCGCGG
>Ga0209000_1001117_pt1 | contig 18741 bp, 30 predicted proteins | sample RifGroD2_FD_183998 | JGI IMG/M metagenome (GOLD analysis project Ga0209000, IMG submission 183998) | Groundwater microbial communities from Rifle, Colorado, USA - Groundwater D2 (SPAdes) (version 2) | ecosystem: Environmental > Aquatic > Deep subsurface > Groundwater | place: Rifle, Colorado...
CAGGCTGGGGGATCAAGGCAGGCAGTGGGATCAAGGCAGGCAGTGGGATCAAGGCAGGCTGGGGGATCGAGGCAGGCAGTGGGATCGAGGCAGGCAGTGGGATCAAGGCAGGCTGGGGGATCGAGGCAGGCAGTGGGATCGAGGCAGGCGATGATTACGGAATTTACGCAGGGCTGAGAGTCCGAATTTCACTGAAAGCGCAATATGCGGTAGTAGTTGCAAAAGAAGCTCCTAAAAACCTAATGCTTGGTATTTTCAAAGCCAAGGAATAACGAGCAAAAGGAGGCGCACCCATGGTCAAGCAAGCACTCCAAACATACACATGCAGCCTAAGACTCAAACCGCCAGAAGGCGAAGTTCGCACAGTCTGTCGCCGATGCGGATCGAAATGGGAGGTCGATAACGGCGGTTTTTGGTTCACTCAAACCGTATTTACCCCGTTTGTGGCAAGGCCTAAAAAGCAAACAAGGAAGAGTAGAAAGGCAGGGAGGAAATGACGGAAGAACAGAAAGCTCAGGCTCTATCAAAGCTCATAGAAGTCCGTAAGACGTGGCCTGACTTACCAAAGCATGTTTACACCGAAGCATACGAGTCAGCAATTCTTGCTTACGTTGCCCTGTGTGTTCGCTACGGACATACCGAAATCGAATCCTTGGTCATCAGTATCCTGCATCACGAAACGGGCGGGAGGGAGCCGTATTTTAGACTTGATTGGCGAGAGGGGCAGCTGGGAAAGATCCTGAAGTCCACTCGACGGAAGCTACTCAAAGTCGATTGGATTAAGCGCGAAGTTGAGGCATATCAACTGGTTCAAGAGGAAAAGCGTTATCACGAACTTTGGGCACAAACCATGCACAGTGGTCAGTCGATGAGGGGTAACAAAGCCGAGAAGCCTAGCCCTTATGCCACGCTTGCGACCGTTACCGATGAAGGTTTGACGGTGGAATACATGGCTGGTAGGGCAGTTGGCCAAGAACATGTTGTTCCGGTGTTTATCGATTCCGTAAACTGGGGAGGGCTGAAATGAAACAAGGCAAAGCACCAACGCGAGCACAAAAGATCAGACTCAAATCTCTGCGACTCATTCCCGAGAATTGGTTAGTAGTCAGGGATTGCCCTACACGTTTCGTCATTATTCATCGGGTGTCGAAAAAGGTTCGAACACTTGACTTGAAACCAAGAAAGGGGAAACAAATTGGATAATTTAGAACTCGAAGTAATCAACATCCTGCGCGAACTTGGGATTCCGGCGCATATCAAGGGTTATCGGTACATCATAGCCGCGGTTAAATACCTTCGCAAGAATCCAAACTCCATCTATCACGTAATCAAAGAACTCTATCCAGAGGCCGGAAAATCGTGTGGCGAGGAAAAAGTCAACCGTGTCGAAAGAGGCATTCGCCACGCGATTAGCCTGGCTTCATCCGATGACGATACATGGCTCAAAGTGCTCGACAGAGTTGGACCGATGCCAAATGGAGAGTTCTTGGCAGCGTTGGACGAGACAATACGGATCAAGATGGCAAGCAATCCTGACAAGTCGGAAGGAGCGCATCCGTGAAGATTAATGTGGCTTTGAGCCGCAAAAACCGGTTCATTGATCTAAAGAATGTAGCCGAAATGAATTCCATGGCTATCGGAATCATCGGAGTAATCGTGGGCGAGATTCACAGCACCGCTGAAGAAAAGGTTGTGGAAATTGCAAGGAACCTGAAGGATATGAACCAAGCGTTGGACGCGAAAAAAGCCTCTGCGTCAACAGAGGCCCAAGGGGAAATATTACATCCTAAGTGTAGCATAGATCTATCTAAAATTGAATCATTGGTGGACTTTCCTCTGGTTAAAAGAGGCCCAAATTGTGAGATATGCAAATGCTTTAACTGCGGGGAATTGATCGAATGCCATGTTATTAAGCCGTCCACAATGCATCATTGCGCTTGTTTTTGTGGGGGAAAGCTACCGATTAAGGTGTGCAAAATTTTTGATAAGGAGAACGATGGCCAAGCGGAAGCGAAGTTGGAGGCTGAAGAGATTTTAAGAAATGAGGAGAAAACATTATGAAAATTATTGATCAAGTGTCTAAGGATACAGGGATTTTCCCAGAGGACTTAGCGAAGTACCATTGCGTTAATGAATTCCGTAATAAATTTAAAGCGCCTTGCGACGGCCCTTGCGAGGATTGCTGGGATCAAGAGGATGTCAAGGAGGAAGCTGTCGACCCCAACGTTTTGGCAACGGTAACGGATGAGGAAGCGGAGCGCAGAGAAAAGTTTCACCTCAAAATGGCTGAGGCAATGGATCTCGTAAAAAGGGCCGAGGAGATTATGGAAGAAGCCCAAAAGGAAAAGGAAGCTTGGTTCGTAGGGATAAGAGAAAAGTACGGAATTCCTGATGATGCGGTTTGTTTTGATTCCGAGACCAAGACTTTGCGGAGGGTTGAAGGCTCGATGGAAGGGAAGCTCTATCGAAAGTGATCGGGATGTTGGTAGGAGGGCTAAAGAAGTCTTCTAAGTTAGGATCCTAAATAAAAGAGAGCGAGGAAATATAAATGTCAGCAAAAGAAACGAAGACCCAAGAACAGTCTCAGGAAATCGCACTTTTAGGTGATGGAGCCGTATTTGTAAAACGTACCGAATCCGGTCTTGTTAAAGCCGTTAAGGCTCAGGTCAGACTTGATGAGAGAAAAGGCCATCTTGCCGAAATTCAAGGAAAAGTTATGATTACGGGCGCAGGGTACAACGAAATGAATAAGGTTGCCGGGGTCTCCGTTGTTACTCCTGAAAAAATAACTCTGCCAGATGGATCAATGGTTGTTAATCCTTACCCGATTATTGACCCAATTTCAGGAAGTATCTCGAAGGTCTGGGTTAAAAAGATGGCAATCGGTTTAAGCCCAATCGGCAATCTAGTTATCACCACTTCCACGTTACTCTATGACATTCAAATGTATTTTATCCAAGACCTTGTGAAAAAGATCAAATTTAACGCTGCAGCCGGCCGGCTATGCATGGAGTCCATGTTGACGGACCAAGACAGGCAAAAAGGTATCTTTTATCGAATCGAAGGCGACCTTGGAGTTTGGGCAGATTTCAGCCATAAAGAGATTTTGACCTGCATTGAAACTTTTGTCCAAAACAAGCTCTTTGCAGAGCGAAAAGCCCAAACCATTGCCGAACGTAACGCGATGAAAAAACATCCAGCACTTGCAACAACCTTAGTTATTCCGACTGGACCAGAGAAGGCCCGCACTGCCGTTGTTAACGTGGTCGGATTCTCCCATGATTTTTCCCAGCAAGAACTATTAGATATTGCTCAAAAGGCATCCGACGGAGAACTGATCACGGTGAACAACAAAAAGGTCGAGGTTGTTGATATCTCATCCAGCGAACTTACTGAAGAAGATTTGGCAACCAGTACTGATGAGGAAGAAAATACAGAAGGTTCAAATGGGGGTGATCTTCTTTGATCACAGCGATAACAATGCGCAACTTCAAGGGTCAAATGGAGTCGCAAAAACTTACCGGCAAAGACATCTTTGTCGGTCCCAACGGCAAGGGTAAAACAACTCGCTTACAGGCTGTCGGCATTGCCCTCCTTGGTTATGTACCAGGCAAAGGTAAGTTGCCCGCTGAGACGTTTAAATTAGCCAGTGCGGATAATATGTCAGTTGGGCTTGTGACTGATAATCTGACATTTGCCCGTACCTTTACGAGGACGGAAAAGAGCGGTAAGGATGGGGCCAGTAACGTTACAGTCTCCCAAGACATTACCCTATCACCCAGTCGGGGCGAAAAGAAGGCAGCGGAGAAAGAAGCGCGGATTGCCTTCGAGGTTGGAAACTTTCCGGTAATGCTGGACTTTAATGAGTTCCTTTCCTTGTCAGACTCAAAACGTCGGGATTTTATCTATGGATTATCGGCTATCGAGACGGATTCATGGGACCGCACCAAAGTCGAGAGCCACATAAGGACTAAACTCCTCACATTGGATCTCGAAGTAAATAATCCTGATCAATACCAAATCATGAGTGGACTCATAGTGGACGCAATGAAGGAATATCCGGAACATGATGACATTCAGGCTGGATTACAGTCGATGATCGAATGGGCCAAAGCTAAGCAGACCCACTGGAACGATGAGAAGAAGAATGCTGTTGGTGCTGTCAAGAAGTTGGCCGACATGAAGAATCAGTTGGAAGAAACCGACCGTAATATCGTGCAGCACAAAGCTGAATTAGAGCAACTGCAGCAACAACTTACTGACAGTGAAAGTCAGCTCGCCAGGGACCGAGAACGCAAACGTGCGATCGATCAGCGTCTTGTTAGGATAAGTGAACTCGGGACAATGATTGAAACACTGTCCAAGAGTCAGGCTGAACCTGCAGTTAATTACGACCTGATGACTACGGACCTCCAAGGGCAGATCAAAGAGTTTGACTTCAAGGCAACGTTCGCCAAATTTGATCAAGAATTGCAAGCATTAACCAATCAACTCAAAGAGGCAAGGGAACAGGATCGAGCCACCATTACTACATTGGCCCAAATCCAGGCAGAAAAAACGGTCCTTAATTCAACTTTAAAACAGATCGATGAACAGTCGAAGAAAAATGGTGCCGGCAGGGTCTGTGTTATTCATCCCAAAATTGGATGCGACAAGGATTTTAGCAAGGCAGCGACAGTCTTTAGTCAGCAGCTCGTTGTATTGGAACAAAGAGAAGCCGACCAAAAGGCTGTACAAAAGGAAGTAAGGATTCGGATCGAAGGCCTTGAAACCGGTAAAAACGACATCGACACACAGCGTACAGAGACGCATAAAAATCAAACGACCTTAAATCAGGTGAACGAGGAAGCCAGGAAATCGATTGCCGGCCTAGAGAAGAAAAAGGCAGAAGAGGTCAACGCTACAGCGCGAATCAGTGACCAACTAAAGATGTATCAAGAAGAATTAACTAGAATCAGAAACCTGCCAGTTGAGGTAATCGCTCCTTTAGATATTTTAGAAAAGCAGAGCGAAGGGCGTAGGGTGCAGATCAAGGATCTTAAGGTCAAGTTAGAAGCGCAGGAGAAGGCTAAGATCACATTGAGCAGCCTTAAGTCCACGATGATCGACTCCAAGACTGCAAATTATAACGCGCAGTGCATAAAGGACCTTGCCGAGTCTCTGGGTGCAAAAGGTCTGCAGGGAGAGTTGGTGAAAGGGATACTTGAACCGATACGATCCGATATCCAGATGAATCTTAAGCTTATGGGAATTGATAGTGAATTTTACTTTTCGACCGAATCAGATACCGGCAAAGAAGTGTTCCAATTCGGCTGGAAGAATAGCCATGGCGACGAACGCAACTTTGATGCGTTGAGCACCGGACAACAACTGATTCTCTTAATTGCAATGCTTGTTACCTTCTTGGAAAGATCGGATCCACCGCTTAAAGTTTTGGCTATCGACAACATCGAGAATCTTGATTCGAGGAATTTATGTCGGACCTTGGCTGGCATGAACAAACTCTCGAGCAAGATCGATAACGTTATCCTTTCTGGAGTGGTTGAGGTTTACCGAAGTAAGTGGATTGACCATCAAGAAGTTAGGACGCTGCTTCCGGAATTGGAAGGCTGGGGAGTGACGGACTTAGGTATTGGGGAGGCGAAGACGGATGCCAGGATGTTATAAATGCGGAACCCAACAAAAGGTTTTAACAAGCCTTACGACCACTCTTCCTGATACCAAAGGAAAGCCTCAAATTGGTTCTTATGCTCTTTGCGATAAATGCGCCGAAGATCATAAGGAGGATGCCAAGAAATGAACCTTTTAACTGGACTAAATGAGCAACAACTTCAAGCGGTCACGTCTGACAATCCAATCATACTCAATCTAGCTGGGGCAGGATCTGGAAAAACCAGAGTCCTGACCCACAGAATAGCCCATCTCCACCAAGAGAAACGCGTGGGTACCAGTAACATACTCGCATTAACTTTCACCCGTTTAGCCGCCAAGGAAATGAAAGAACGGGCTATGAAGCTGGTTGGAACGAGCGAAGGCCATAAGCTTACGATCGGGACGTTTCATAGTTTCTGTGTACGAATCCTCAAGGAGTGGGGTCATCTAGTTTCGTTAGAGAAGAACTTCACCATCTATACGGAGGATGATCGGAGGGCCATTATTCAGTCGTGCATTGACGAATTAGGATATAAGGTCAAGTTGCAGGATGTCCTAGATAATCTTTACGTTGTTTTCTCCGATGATTCACCTGTGGCTAAAGTCGCAAGAGAATATTACTATCGCTTGAAGAGAAACAATGCAATAGATCTTGATGGATTGTTATTTTTTGCAAAGGAAGTCCTGGCTTTTTCCAAGGCTCAAATGGAATTACAAAATCGGTATCGATACGTATTTGTTGATGAGTTTCAGGACACCAATGACATACAGCTTGAGATTATTCAGCTTTTAAATCCATATAATCTTTTTGTCGTAGGTGACGACGCACAATCAATTTATCAGTTCAGAGGGGCGAACGTGCGCAACATCATCGATTTTCCCAACAAATATTCAGAATGTGAAGTCATTAAGCTTGAGCAGAATTACCGATCTACAAAGCAAATCGTCGCAGCGGCAAATATGCTCATTAAGCATAATCTTAGCCAAACAGAGAAGGCACTGATCACTGATCGCGATGGTGCAGATATCATTTACATGGTCATGCCGGACGACGGCATTGAAGCGATGAACGTCGCTGACATGATAAGTGTGGAGTCCAGGCTAACAGAATCATGGTCAGATATAGCAGTCCTGGCGCGGACAAATCGACAGCTTCAAAAGATCAAAGAAAACCTAGATCGGCGAAACATTCCATCCCTGATCGTTTCAAGCCAAGATGATGTCTTCAAGAAACATGATATCCGAATGATTATTGCGTTTATCGAGGCGGCAATTAACCCGCTAGATGATACGAACGTCCGCAAGGTGATCAATTTCCCTGAGGCGAGATTTACTGATCTTGACATTCAAAACCTTGAATTAAAGGCGCTCAATATCGGACAGAGTCTCTCGGAAGTAATGCAAATTGGAACAGTGAAGGAAAGGCTTTTTTATCAACTCTTAGAATCAGCTAAAGAAAGTTCCAAAGAACGCGAAACCGCCCTCGAGGTAATCGAAGAAGCGATACATCAACTCGACCTCAGGTATCACTACTACAATGAGGGCCTAAATAACCGGGCAGAAGATCTTGTAACAATGTTTACTGAGGTAGAACGATGGCAAAACGTTCAAGAGTCACTGGGCGAACCCAATGGTATTTTTTCTTTTCTGAAATGGCTCCGAATGAAGGATATTCAGGAAAAGTTAGTTCAAGAAAAAGTAGATGTAGTCAAGTTAATGACGGTCCATGCATCCAAGGGCCTAGAATTCCCGGTGGTTTTCGTAATCGGCATGAGTCAAAATGTTTTCCCCAGCAAGAGAACAGAGGATATGGAGGAAGAACGCCGGTTATTCTACGTTGCGATCACCAGGGCGAAGGACCGGTTATATCTTACTCGTCCAGAGCAAAGGGTAGCTTATCCGGGAGGGCCGATGGTTTTGCAAATGGAGAGCCAGTTTATTCGGGAGATTAACGTTGAACGGGTAAGGGGATCAAGTAAGCCACAAGGAAAGGCAGTGGGGTTTGAATGGTTGGAGTAGATTCCATCGAGGTAAAACTTAACTACTTTGCCATGGCCGTGGCGATCCTTGATGAATGTAACATCGAAACGGCTTTTGAGAAATTACAACACGCTCATCCAGAAAAGGTTAGGCCGCACTTCACGCTGGAAGACATTGATGATATGAGGAAGTTTAGAGATGAGGGCCTATCATACTATGCAATAGCTAAGATTTATGATGTTTCGCTTGCTACGATTATTGGGCGGTTGAGGCCTAGGGAAGAAAAGGTGAGCTAGATGAGTAAATCAAAGATTGAGTGGACGGACGCAGTTTGGAATCCGGTAACCGGTTGCACTAAAGTATCTGATGGCTGTCGAAATTGTTATGCCGAACGAATGAGTAAGCGCCTAGCTGGGCGTTGTGGGTACCCAAAGGATGAGCCGTTTAAGGTGACATTGCATCCCGATAAACTCGAACAACCATTGCGATGGACGAAGCCACGTAAAATATTCGTAAACTCCATGAGCGATCTATTCCATGATGATGTGAATGAGAAATTCATCGCTAAAGTATTTGCCATCATGGATTTAGCTCGCCAGCACATTTATATGATTCTGACCAAGAGGCCGGAACGAGCCGAAAAGTTGCTAAATGATGAGAATTTTCAGTTTCACATAGGTTGGTTCCAGTCGCAAGCAGAACGAGAGCTTGGGCTTTCAGTAAAAGAAATAGGCCCGTTTCCTTTTAAGAATGTTTGGATCGGTGTCTCGGTTGAGAATCAGGCGACCGCGGACGAAAGAATTCCTTTGCTATTGCAGATTCCGGCGGTGGTGAGGTTTATCAGTGCGGAGCCATTGTTGTCGGAAATTAACCTAAGTAGATATTTAAAATGGCCTATCTGCAAGCGTTGGGGTCGAGATGGTGATCCGAATAAATATGGCGAATATCACTGGGAAAAACAATCACTCGTTGGTACAGATTGGGTGGGTATAGACCTGGCAATCGTTGGCGGAGAATCGGGACCAGGTGCAAGACCAATGCATCCTGATTGGGCGTGCTCACTACGAGATCAGTGCCAGTTATCAGATACATCATTTTTTTTCAAACAATGGGGTGAGTGGAAGTCTGAGTCACACACCAATGAGTTATCAGGCTTTATGTGTAGAGATGTTTTCTTGAATCGCAATGGGACGACCACAGAACCGATCGATGGATGGATTCGCTTATGTCGTGTCGGCAAAAAGCAAGCTGGGCGCGAGTTGGATGGTAGAACGTGGGATGAATTCCCCGAGGTGCAAGGCAACGGCAATGTTATATGATGAGCAATTCCAAAAAGTACATCAACTCCTAAAGGACCACGGAAGCAAGTCGACCTTTTCCTTTCATAAAGACTTTGAATTATCACCAATACTCGGAGGATCGTTCTTTTATCGAACTGATAAAGAAATGGAGCTCGATCACGGTCCGAAAGAATGGAAAGAAAAGATCGACGCTCGACTGGATGTCTGCGTACCAACTAAAAAAACATTCTCTGAACGCGAAAAGATCAGATTTGATATTGAATGGAGCCAAAAAGCTGGTCTGTACAGCATGTATGTTTCGTTACCAACGTCTGTTAGGAGTATTTCATTGAGCCATGATAGGTATAAAGGTCAAGATAAATTAATCTCCGCAGTTGAAAATTGGTTGACTAAGGCGGGATGCAAGAGGGTAAAGAAAAACGAAATTTTAGAACCAGAAGCAGAAAAGGTAGAACAATTAAACCTGTTTTAAGGGGATGAAAATGATTCAGTCTCAGAGAGAAATCATCGTTGACAACTTTTGTGGCGGTGGGGGAGTAAGTACAGGGTGCAAGAAGGCAACTGGAAGAAGTCCTGATATTGCTATAAATCACGACCAAGAAGCAATCAGTATGCACGCCGTCAATCATCCGGAAACGAAACATTACCGTGAAGATGTTTGGCAAGTGGATCCGCGAAAGGCAACAAGCGGGCAACCTGTGGCCCTAGTATGGTTAAGTCCAGATTGCAAGCACCATAGCAGGGCTAGGGGTGGAAAACCGAAGGATAAGAACATTCGAGGCCTTGCTTGGGTAGGCATAAGGTGGGCGGCTACAGTAAAACCTCGGGTGCTTATACTTGAAAACGTTGAGGAGTTTCAAGACTGGGGACCGTTGACGAAGGATAACCTTCCGGATCCTAAGCAAAAGGGCAGAACGTTCCAGGTTTTCGTAAATGCTCTTAAGTATCAAGGATATAAAGTGGAGTGGCGAAAACTAAAGGCTTGTGATTATGGAGCTCCAACGACCAGAGAAAGACTATTCATGGTGTCCCGGAGTGACGGAAAACCTATTGTCTGGCCTAAACCTACTCACGGAGATCCCAATAGCCCTGAAGTTAAATCAGGCAAGTTGAAGCCATGGAGGACTGCCGCTGAAATTATTGACCTCGAATTGCCTAGTTCGTCTATCTTTGAAACTGTGGCTGAGATTAAGGAGAAGCACAACCGTAAGGCTGTAAGGCCTCTGGCTGACAAAACAATGAAGCGAATAGCCAGGGGATTAGACAAGTTTTTCATTAAAAATCCTGAGCCATACATCGTTCAAGTCAACCACGACGGGGACAACTTTAGGGGGCAGAGTATTCATGAGCCAATGCCAACACTCACAGCAAAGCACGGATACGGAGTAGTGGTCCCGACGCTCTTGCAATATCACGACAGCCCCGAAGCCAGAGGACAAAGGGTTGATAAACCCATATTAACGATCGATTCATCACCAAGATATGCGTTAGTGTCTGCCTACCTGATTAAGTACTATGGACAAGGTGTGGGTCAGGAAGTAACAGAACCTCTGCACACCGTTACCAGTAAGGACCGTAGCGCGCTTAGCGTCGTTCATATCGTTAAATTCAAGGGCGATAATAAGGGGCAGATGGTTAACACTCCCTTGCAAACGATAACTGCAAGCATCGGACAATTTGGGGTAGTAAGAACATATTTGAGAAAAACAAACGGAACCGATGGACTCGGGCATTGGCCTAAAGTCCGGACGATGCTGAACGAATATTGTGATTATCATATCGGTGAAGATGAAATTCTCATAATCGAGATTGACGGAGAGAAGTATTTCATCAGCGATATTGGACTCAGGATGTTAACGCCAAGGGAACTATTTAATGCCAATGGTTTTCCTTCAGACTACATCATCGATCATGACAGCGAGGGCAAAAAACTTTCTAAGGCCACGCAGGTTGCGAGGTGCGGAAACGCAGTACCGCCACCGTTCGCGGAGCATCTTATTAGGGCCAATCTTCCAGAATTATGCACAGGTTACGTCGATGGTGAAGAAATGAGCATGGAGTAATTAGCGTTTTTTAACTGAAGTAAAGAAGGTGAAGAAGTGGCTTGGATATCAGTCCATCAACAAATTAGAGATCACCGCAAAACAAGGAACTTATTTAGGGCATTGAATATTAACCGCGCTGAAGCTATAGGGACATTAACCTTAATTTGGTCATGGGCAGTCGACAATTGCAATCAAGAGGGCGAATTACTGTCGGTAACAAAAGAGGATATCGCCGATGCAGCATATTGGAGACAAGATCCAGACGTCCTATATAACGCTTTAGTGGAAACCGGGTGGATTGATGAGCTTGACGGAAAGATATACCTGCACGACTGGTACGAGTTCAATAAGCCATTTTATGACTATATTGCGCGGAAAGAGAGGGACAAGCAAAGAAAGAGAAATGCATCTTCCACGGAAACACCATCTAGTCAAGGTGTGAATTCCACGGACATTCCACAGGAAAACCGTGCAGAATTCCACGACTCACCTTCACCTTCACCTTCACCTTCACCTTCACCTTCACCTTCACCTTCACCTTTAGATACGACTACTGCTACTACGCGCGTGAAGGAAAATGAAAAAACGGATAAGCCGGATAAGCCGGATAAGCCGATCGAGGGCCAAGTGTTTGATTATGCAGAAAAGACATGGGGTAGGCTTCTTATCCCGAAAGACATTGAAGTAATCACCCTTGCAATTAATGATTTCGTGACCAGGGGCAGCAAGGAAGCCAAAGGATTAGTTTGCGATGCAATTGACAGATGCGGCGACCATAACGTAAGGACGGCAAAATACCTGGACAGCATCGTTCGTCGCTGGATTGATCAAGGTATTTTAGACATGGAAACTCTGAAACGTGATGACGAAAAGTTTGAGAAGAAAAAAGAGCGAGCGAGCCCCAAGGGAGACAAAACTCCTCCGCCACCCAAAACGCCTAAGGGTAAGTATGAGAAATTCTATCTGTGAGGTGGACAACCAATGTCTAGAACATCCTTCGACGAGTCAAAAGCCCTAGAACTCTATCGTGCCCACAAAACCGACTCCGAAATAGCCAAGGGAGTAGGCGCCCTAACCGCAACCATCCGGAATTGGCGCAAATACAGATTCCTGCCGAACATATCCCCCAACGCAAGGCCAAGAGCAAGCTATCCTCAAGCAAGAAAAATTATTAACCAGGTAAAGGGAATAGGGGGGGTGAACTATCGCAAAGCGCTAAGCCCTTCGCAGGCCGAAGCCATGAATCGATTTCTCCGAGCACTGGCTTACGCGGGCCAAGAGTGCGCCAAAGTAGGGATAAGGCCCGATGTGAACGGAGCCATAAACGCATGGAGTGGCAGAACCAAGAGCGATGCAGGAATTAAAGCAGATAACTCGCGGAGATATAAGGAGCGGGTGGCCAATGCCAAGAAGTAGCCATGCAAACTCTCGAACATACGGATCCAAGCTTATCGGGCCAAAAACAGATGAGGCAACGACTGAATTTCCCGTGACAACGAGGATGTGCGACATTGATCACCTAAACCGCACTGGCGAGGTTAGATATATCGATGAGGAGGAAAAGGGCATGCCGACGATTGATCAAAAAGCGAACACCAAGAAGCTTCGAGCCGACATCACGACCATTGAGCAATTTGATGCAATCGGGAATTACGCGGCTGTTGCCAAGAAATATCATGTCGCTACCATGACCGCTCACGGACTTATGAAATCATTGAGATCCAAGAAGGAGAAGGAGGAAAAGCAAATGATCAACAACGCTGCCAAAACAAGTGACACGAAGGTTGAGGAAACCGCAGATATCCTGCCAAGGGAGGAATTAGCCACTTCTGACGAGTCAAAAGGCATAGTTGCGGTAGATTGCCCAAAAGAGGACAAGGAAGAGGTTTGTGGGGAAAATGTGGGCGAACACGACGCAGTTGAAGATGCTCTGACCAAAAAGAACGAATCAACTCAAATCTTGGAAGTTGGCAAAACGTCTGCAGATGTGCCCAGCGAACTCCAAGACGAGGCCGTCGATACGCTTCTTGGCAAAATGAGCACAAAGACAGGTCGCTACATTTGCGTAGGTTGCGGCGAGGGAGTCTTGGACGCTGTGGGAGTTTATGCTCAATCCAGTCTATGCCAAAGTTGCAGTGAGGCCTTGGCCGCGGAGGAGAAGGACTGCGAGCCAGGCGTGGAAGACAAGATATCAGCGGAAGAGTTCGACCAGATAATGTCCAAGGTTGAATTCCAGTGGCAAGCTGCTCCTGTAACTAAAGCACAAACAATCGAGGAATTATGGATAAGACTTGAAACGACCGCCTGTGCACTTCATAAAATGACCATCGAGCAAGCCGAAAGGGATTTCCAAAAGCGGCTTTCCGAAGTGATTGAGGGATGTTGAACCGTGTAGTTTTAATAGGCCGGTTAACCAGAGACCCCGAGTTGCGTTATTCTCCTTCCGGAGTTGCCATAACAAACTTCACTTTAGCCATCGATCGTAGATTTAAGAATGCCCAAGGCGAAAAGGAAACCGGGTAGGACAAGTTCGTTTGGGCATGAAGTTAATTTGGATGATGATATCCCATTCTGATGCAAATCAAGGAGGAAGTTTGATGAAAAAGTTAATTGCATTATTAGTCATTTCGGCTTTTGTGCTCACTGGCTGTGGAACTAATCAGCCGCAACCAGTGCAACAGCCGCAACAGGTCGAACAAGACGAGGATGAAATGGGTTGGTTCGCTGATGAAGTTCTAGACATGGATGATTGGGGCGAAAAAAAGAAGTCCAAGGCTAAACCGGAAATTAAGCCTAAACCCAAAGTAGATACTAAAATGCCAAGCACTAAGCAAAAGGCAAGTGCGAGCAAGAAGAATATGTAGGGGAAAGAGGAAGCAAAATGAAATTAAAACCACTAGTAACCGAAACCCCCGAAGGAAATTACCAAAACCTTCACAACATGACAGGCATTGACGCAAACAAAGAAGTCTACCTTCGTGACTTCGATGGAAAAGGAAATTTAAGCCTTGTTGAATACTGTCAGAAGGAATGTCAAGAGAAATGTGAACTTACTTCCGACACCTCGGCTGAAGGGTTTGGAGAATACATGGATTGCGCTTGCCCTATCGCCTTCTTATATCACATGGCGGTTGGACATGCCGAACTAAGACATAGGCTAGGGCAATATGAGGCGACAGGTCTAAGTCCGAGCGAAATCCAAAAAGGAACTTGCGAGTACAGCGAGGATGACGATGAGACATGGAGTTGCTCTAAATGTCCTACTAATTGGACATTTACCGACGGAGGGCCAGAAGACAATAAGGTCAACTATTGCCCGGAATGCGGGCGTAAGGTAGTTGTATGGATAAAACACGTCGAGGATGATGACGAAGATGAGGAGTTAAAACTATGCTAGTTTACACAATTACACAAACAGAGTACGGAACAGGCTACACTACTCCCTTGATAAGCAACCTGATAGTTGAATTCGAAGTTGAGATTAAAACTAATGGAGCATCAAACGAATTCTGTCTAGACAACATTCCGAAGGTTGCGAAATCAATTGAAACATTGAGGCCAGTAAAAGAAGGGGACGCTGGGGCCATGGTGGTATTCGGACCGTTCTTAATTTCTGTTGGAGAAATGAGCGAAGAAAAATATGGACAACTTCCGGAATTCGACGGATGGTAACCAAAAATGAATCATGAAGAGTCGGACCACCAAATCGCTCTCTTCCAGTGGGCAAAATTGATGCAAGCCCAACACCCTGAACTTTCACTACTCCATAGTATTCCAAACGGAGGAAAGAGAAGTATAAGGGAAGCAGCTCGACTGAAAAAAGAAGGAGCATTGGCAGGAGTTAGTGATATCTTCCTGCCGGTTGCCCGGGGTGGTTTTCACGGGTTGTATATTGAGTTGAAGGTAAAAGGTGGACGTACGTCAGATAGTCAGAAATGGTGGATTGAGCAAGTGTCACTTCAAGGGTATCTGGCAACAACCTGTTTTGGATGGGTTGAGGCGAGTGAGGTAATAAAAAAATACCTAAAAGAGGAGGCGTGAACCACGGACGATAAGCAACAGGCCAGGCAATTACTTGAATCACTAAAGCTTTTCGTAGACTGGGATTGCGACTGGAAGTCTCGCAAGGGTTGTGATGGGGAATGTATTTTTGGCAAGAAAACTCGCGCAGGAGGTTTTTCGATTTGTAATATCCTGCAACGTATTGAGGTAATGCTGAGGAAATCGTTAGAGGGGGAATCGGAATGACCGGAAGAAACAGAATTCCAATGACAAGTGGAGTCGGCAGGGCGTGTGATAACCCAACGCTAAGTCAAGAACTCGAGGGATTATTCATGGGCCCGATCAAGGAACATGCAAAGGAACTCGCGGACGTTCTGCGTAAGGAGTTTGGCGAGCCAGTGAGTTGCGCGCCGTTCGAGATACCGATATCTGGCACCATATCATTCCACCGCCTCAATGGACTGAATCCAACCGTTCAATCCTGCACATTCAAGCTTATCGAGGAGTTAGGAGAATTCCTTCAGATCGTCGGCAAGCACTCTGGAATGAGTGGAGAGAAGCCGGTGATCAGCGATGAGGTACGAATCAGGAGGATGATATTTGAAGCCCTGGACGTTGCTCAGTCTGCTGTAACGATGGTGTATGCATTGTGTGAACTGAATGAGTTATCGCCGGAGTCGTTTGTTGAAAGCCATGAGCGGAAGCTTAGGCAGAAGGGGTATCTTCAGGAGGTAAACACATGAGTAACGCAGTCACCAACTCAACCGAGTTTGTCAACAAACTCCTAGTCATCAACGGCCTGTACTACGCAGGAATGAGCAAAGACCTAAGCACTAACCGATCCGACGCGGTAATTATCAAGAGCCAGGGCGCCTTTAATATCATTTCTCGGAGCTGTACTTAACTCGGTTACGCTCGGAAAGATCGACCTTAAGAGGATTGAGGCTATTAAGGCGAAGGCCAACACCCAACCTCTTGCAAGGGACAAGCTTGCCAATGTAAAACCTGTCCTGACAAGAAAACATGTGGCTATGTTTACACCGATGACTGCCGGTTTATTGAGATCGGAGGGTAAAAATGAAAAAGTGCGGGGATAAATTCTGCAGCAACCCTGAGATCAAACTCGAGTTCGACGTCCGGAATTGCGTGGCCACGATCAAGGCAAATCATCCTAAGTGGAAAGGTTCTTGCTTTTATCAAAGAGATGGAGCAGGTTGCCAAGAGTGCGAAGGAAAGCTTGTCAGGGCTAGTAGTTGTAGTCATTGCGTGGAGTGCGGTTGGAGTCGGTGTGGATGAAAACCCTGAAATATAAGGGGGAGTCCTATCGTGTCTGCGCACCACGTCCTAGCGGAGAGGGGAAATATACCTGTAATGCATGGAAGGCCAGGACTGGGCGAGAGATTAGAAATACGGAGACCCTCGATGACCTAGCGAAGATTTGGTTTAAGGCGAAGGGTGGTATGTGATTTGGACTGGTTCAAATTCACAGGCTTATCAATGGTAATTGTTAACGGAGGACAAGCGGTCTATGGGGTTGTCACCGGGAGTTATTCATTTGCAGGATGCAGTGTAGCAATTGGCGTAGCGTGGCTTTGGTTATTGGAGCTTAAGGAGCGATTAGGAAGGAGATAGGTTTATTGGCTACAGCAGAACGAATTATCATGGTTTATGGGGGAGGAAATCCGTTATCTGATGTCCTGAAGTATTTAGAATGTGAGCACGTCAAGGAACTCGCGCTTGCTATTGATGGCACTATGGATTCGTTTATTACTACGCTAGAAAAGGCAGCCGAGGCATTCGCCGAAATTAGTATGATGTTTGATGATGTGCTTACGGAAACAACTCTCTATCCTACCAAATGGTACAACCCAACAGACCGTCACAACTACCGCAAGATGCACTGCACGCCCATGTTACGAAGGCTTAGATGTCGATGGAGGACAAGGGAGAGTCGTCGTTCCTTGGATGGGTTGAGTCCTAAAACTGCGATCATAGACGGCGATCCAAGAGAGTCGGAGGTGATGGTCTTTTGACTGATGCGATCTTAACGACCAGGAGTTTTTTTGAAACCCTAAACATCGTCGAAAAGGATTGGGGTACCTGGGTTGATGACCTAAGGCTATGTGATGCGGAGACACAAGACCTTCTGCACGAAATAGAGTTGACTAATTTTGATAGACGTCGAGGTCATCAACTCTGCAAACAACTCCAAGGGGTTAGAAAACGCAGGCGGAATCTAAAAGAGAAAATGGAATTACTTAGAAGTATCAAGGAGTTCGTGGATTGCAATAGGCAACTGAAGATTAGCTTGTTCAAGACGTTGACTAGTATGGAGAGAACTGAGGAGAGCCAAGGGGAACGATCATATTATCCGAGGGTTAGGAATGACCTTGAACTTGCTAAGGACAGGGAGGCTATTCAGAGTCAGGATGTGCGTGGTGAGTGTTGTACGGAATCCTAGATATGATCAGCCGAGTTACAGCGAAGCAGATACAGTTGTGAATAAAGGGGTGAATTAGCTAGACGGAGGTGGCCAAGTGTGAAAAAGCTAATCAATGAGTATCGAATTACTCTAAGACGTGTTAATAGAGCAAGAACGGAGGCCACCGGCAAGGAAGATAAATCAATACTCGCAAGTTGCGTGGACAGCTTGAGCTTTTCAATAAAATACATGGAGATGAGTAAGCATCCGGACAGTCGGCGAGGGATCACGAGACTAAGCGGGATACAGAGGGAGATACCAGTAGATCCGAGGAACCTTGATTTTGTTCGTACGGTAGCAATGCAACGTCAGCCATCGGAGGCCAGCGAGAGAATGCGAAAGGCTATTGATGACCTAGGGATTGTACTTAAGGCTCTAAGCACAAAGGAGCGGGAAGCATACTCGTTTGTTAGGAGTAGTGGATACTCCTTTGGAGAAGCTGCAGAACTGATGAAGATACAAAAAGGAACAGTCCAGGTGTTAGTGAGAAGGGCAGAGCAAAAGATTCATAACATGGTATCAGACCTAACGGACCATGGAATTGTATTCAAACATCCTGTACAGATCGAAATGTTCTGATCTTGTCTTACGATTGCCACCTAATAATGCAGGGACTATTTTATATTGAGCCTTCGGGCTCTTTTATTATGGGAGTTGAAGAATGAGTAGCTTCTATAAAACGTCGAAGTGGAAGCATAAGCGCGGGACGATACTCAGAAGGGATGATTATCTCTGCCGAGAGTGCAAGAGGTATGGCAAGACAACACCGGCAACGACAGTGCATCACATCATCCCATTGACCTGGTGCTTGATACGTATGGTTGCTTACACGTTGGCAAGCATCAACCTCGTTAGCTTATGTGGTGAGTGTCACGGACAGATGCACGATAAGACAAACAATAAACTGACAGATAAAGGATTGGCATGGGTTAAGAGGATGGGCGAGGTTGGAGTTAAGTGGATTGAGAAGTATGCAGGGGAGTGGTGAACAAATGGTAACGAGAAAGACTTGGAAAGAATTCAGAGAGTGTGGGTTGCTATGGTGGATCAACATGTTACTCCATACCTTTGGTTGGTCCGTTGTTATCAACGTCGAGGATAATGGGGACATAACAGAAGTTTATCCTGCTTGCGTTAAGTTCAGGGGTTCGATGAAAAGGATAATACCGATGGATATATTAAAGTTTCTGAATACCTAAAGGGAAACATCGACGAGATTGAAAAGGAATCAAAGGAGTAGCCCCCCACCTTCAAAGTTTAAAAAATAATCTCTAGGGAC
>Ga0209000_1001118_pt1 | contig 18722 bp, 15 predicted proteins | sample RifGroD2_FD_183998 | JGI IMG/M metagenome (GOLD analysis project Ga0209000, IMG submission 183998) | Groundwater microbial communities from Rifle, Colorado, USA - Groundwater D2 (SPAdes) (version 2) | ecosystem: Environmental > Aquatic > Deep subsurface > Groundwater | place: Rifle, Colorado...
CCTTTGCCTCGCCCCGCGCACAGTCAGGTTCGCTGGGAAGACTTTAATTGGGGAAAGCAAGGCAAGTCAACAACATCCTTGGCCGAGATGGCTGCTGTCAGGCAATGCTCAGCCGAGGCGGACGAGGAGGACGCCGGCGAGAATGGTGAGGGCGGCGGCGAAGCGGATGCGGCCGCAGGTCTCGCCGAGGATGAGGACGCCGATGAGGACGGCGAAGAGGAGGCTGATCTGGCGTACCGGCACCGCGTAGCTCATCGGCGCCATCTGCAGACCGTAGCGGAAGGAGAGGAAGGAGCCCATCATCACCGGCCCGGCGGCGAGGATGAGGTGGCGGCTGCGCCGCCATTCGGGGACGATGCGGCGGCGGTAGCGGGGACGGAGGAGGTTGAAGGTCATGAAGATAAACATGAACATGACCAGGAGATAGGTGAAGTAGAGGGGGGAATAGCCGGTGACCCCGGTCTTGTCGATGACGGCGCCGAGGGAATAGATGAAGCCGGCGAGGAGGGCCGCCCGCACCGAAGGATCGGTGAGGTTGGTGAAGGGGCGCAGCATTTCGGCAAAGGCGACCCGGCGCAGCTGCACCGACCAGGCGCCGAGGACGATGAGAAGGATGCCGGCAATGCCCAAGAGGGAAAGGCGTTCGCCGAGGAGGAGAATCCCCCAGATCGGCACGTAAAGGATGGAAGTCTGGGTCAGGGGGTAGACCAGGGACAACTCACCGCTGCGGTAGGCGCGGCCGGCGAAGAGGTGATAGAGGACGAAGCAGGCGCCCCCCGCCGCGGCCAGCAAAAGGATCTGCACGGTCACCGGCGGGAAGGAGCCGGGGAGGAAAGGGAGGGTGAGATTGAGGAGCAAGCCCGAGGCGACGAACATCCACCAGATGAAGACGGTCTTGTCCCCGCTGCTTTTAACCAGCAGATTCCAGAGGGCATGCATCAGGGCCGAGAAGAGGATGAGGAAAAACGCCAGGGTACTCATGCGGGAGATCGTAACCGATGCGGTAAATTATGGCGAGAGTAAAATACCCATTACTTAAATTAAATTCGCCCGGAGGTGGCCATTGACAGCGGCGGCGAAGCTGTTAATCTGACCGCCTCGGCTTTAGCACTATCCTCCGGAGGACTTTATGAGCGCCACCCGCATCGAACGCGACAGCATGGGCGAAATGCCCGTCCCCAGCACCGCCCTCTACGGCGCCCAGACCGCCCGTGCCGTCGAGAACTTTCCCATTTCCGGTGAACCTTTCCCCCGTCCCTTCCTGCGCGCCCTGGCCCAGATCAAGGAGCACGCGGCGCGGGTCAACCTCGACCTCGGCCTCCTCGACCGCGAACGCGCCATGGCGATCATGGAGGCGGCGGAGGAGGTGGTGCGCGGCGACCACGACGCCCACTTCCCCCTCGACATCTTCCAGACCGGCTCGGGGACGAGCACCAACATGAACGCCAACGAGGTCATCGCCCGCCGCGCCGGCCAACTCCTCGGCGCCGCCGGCGCGACCACGCCGATCCACCCCAACGACCACGTCAACCTCGGCCAGTCGAGCAACGACGCCATCCCCACCGCCCTCCATCTCGCCGCCGCCGTCGAAATCCACACGCAACTGCTGCCGGCCCTGGCGCGGATGGAGCAGACCCTGAACGAAAAGGCGGCGGCCTTCGACGACATCATCAAGATCGGCCGCACCCATTTGCAGGATGCCACCCCCATCCGCCTCGGTCAGGTCTTCTCCGGCTACGCCCGCCAGGTCACCCTGTCGCGGCGGCGGCTGGAGGAGGCCCTGAGCGGGCTGCTCGAACTCCCCCTGGGCGGCACCGCCGTCGGCACCGGTATCAACACCCATCATCTCTTCGCCCCCAAAGTCATCGCCGGCCTCGCCGCCGTCAGCGGCCTCCCTTTTCGCGAAGCCGAGAACCACTTCGAGGCGCAGGCGGCCAAGGACGCGGCGGTGGCGGCGAGCGGCGCCCTCAAGGGGTGCGCGGTCTCCCTGGCCAAGATCGCCAACGACGTCCGCTGGCTCGGCAGTGGCCCGCGCTGCGGCCTCGGCGAGCTGATCCTGCCGCCGGTGCAGCCGGGGAGCTCGATCATGCCGGGGAAGGTCAATCCGGTCATGGCCGAGAGTCTGCTTCAGGTCTGCGCCCAGGTGGTGGGGAATGACGCCGCCATCACCGTGGGGGGCCTGCTGGGGAATTTCGAACTGAATGTGATGATGCCGCTCATCACCCGCAACCTGCTGCAGTCGATCGCCCTGTTGACCAACGCCGTCAGCGCCTTCGACCGCCGCTGCCTGCACGGCCTCGATGCCGACCGCCAGCGCTGCGCCGAGCTGGTCGAGCAGTCGTTGGCCATGGTCACCGCCCTGGCTCCGGTCATCGGCTACGACCGCGCCGCCGCCATCGCCAAACGCGCCCACGAACATGGCCGCACCATCCGTGAACTGGTTCTGGAAGAGCAGCTGCTGCCGCCCGCCGAACTCGACCGCCTCCTCGACCCCTGGCCGATGACCAGACCGGGGATTGCCGGCAAAGGTGAGTAGTAGCTCGCACCCATGAAAAGTAAAAAAGGGCGGCCGCGATTTGGCCGCCCTTCCTTTTTGCAACTCCCCCTTCTTCACGAAAAGGCTAAATGGGCATTATTCATTCGTTGATTAGTGTCAACGGTGGGGAGGGTGACCGGGTTCACCGGTCTTCCCGATAGTTGGAACATCTATTTCTACCTCTCAAATAAATGGAAAATGGAGAGTTAACCCTTCTATTCCGCCGATAGTCAGCCCTAACGAACTCAATTACATTACAGGATTATGGTCAGCTTTTCCCAAAAGCATTGGCAACAGGCCAGGGGTGTAGACGCGGCTTTTGTAATGGGTTGCGGGATAATTGCTAAGCCCAACAGTCCAGTACAGATGCGGGCAGTCGCCATCATTTGATGCGTCATAGCGGCCATCGGGAGCGACGACAGCCCAGGTACCATCGTCAAACCCATAACACCGGGCGGTTTCTGCTGCGGTCTCAACATTCCAGAAGCGAATGGTGCCGTCGCTGCCGCCTGATACAACATGACGTGAGTTATTTGTGAAGGATACGTCTTCTACGACACCAGTATGCCCCTCAAAGATATTGATACATTCGCCGGTTTCCACATCCCATAGACGTAACATGCCGTCCTGAGATCCAGAAAGGATTTTCAAGCTGTCTGACGAGAACTCCACAGATTTAACGCAGCTTGAATGTCCTTCAAATATTCGTAGACATTCACCTGAACCTAAATGCCATAGTCTGAGTGTGCTGTCTTCACCCCCAGAAAGGCACAGGAAGCCATCGGGTGAAAAGGCAACAGCACAAATCACAGACGGTTGTTTTTTGAATACCCGTGTGCATGCTCCTGAAATCACATCCCACAACGTAAGGTTTTTATCGAAGCCCCCAGAAAGTAGATGACACCCATCTGGAGAGATGGCTAAAGCTTCAATTGTGTAGTCTTGATACCCAAATTTACGCGTGTAATCACCTGTAATCAGGTTTAAAAGGAGAATGCCACTGCAATAGACACTGTTCCCATCGGGTGAAATGGCGGCTACATAAACTTTATTTACAATAACTTTATTTCCCGCCGAATAGCATTTACAGTCACCAGTCCTGATATCCCAAAGACGCACGGTTTTATCAGAACTTCCCGAAATGGCTTGATGTCCATCAGGAGAGAAGGAAACAGTATTGACCCAACCAGAATGTCCCTTTAGAACTCGTGATAGATTGCCTTTTGTCATATCCCAAAGATAGAGATTATTGCCGCTCCCGGTAAGGAGCAGTGCCCCATTTGGTGAAATTGCCAAGGACTCGATATTCTGCACCACCAACTTCGGCCTGAGCATCTCACTCGACAACGCCCTGCCTGTCCGCAACTTTGTTAGTAGCTTCTCTGTTATTGCAAGCTGACGACTGACAGATGCGACGACGCCTTGTTGGCCTATGGGAACTATAGCCCTGCTATTGTCACTCACGCGGCCTCCAGTGCATTCAACTCATCCTGAAGCTGCAGCTTGAGCTTGGAAAAGTAGTCATCCCAGTTATCGATAACGGCTACCCTTTGGTACGCTTCTGATTTTCTTATAGCAGTAATGGCGACGGCCAGATCCTTCACCTTGCCGCGTATCCTGACCACCTGCTGGTGGAGCTTCTGAGCATCACTGACCGTTGCGCTCATTGGCGAAAAAATTCCCTTTTGCAGGATCGCATAGATAGCTTGCACCCTCTCGACATCGTTTTTCTCGTTAGCCTCATTGAGTTGGGCAAAGATCTTTGTTGCTTCTTCCTTGTATACCTTGGCAACCACGTCAGGGTGGCACATCTTGGAGCAGGCGCGGAAAGTTGCCTTCAGCTCTTGCTGCTCGGCCTCGCTAACGGAGAGGATCTCCTGACGGCTTGCCACCTGGTAGTCCTGCTCGAACTCCTCAAAATCCTGTTGCGCCTCCCGGTATTCATCCTTCTTGCTATCGTCCTTTGCAGCTTCGTCTTTGAGTTTATCCTTTCGGAGGGTCAGGATTCGGCGGATAATATCGCCTACTTCGATGGCATGGCGATAGTTGTAAGAGTGAAGCAATTTCTCCAGTTCGGCTTTTTCATCTTCCAGCGCACTGACCTGGATCTCTAACACCATGAGATCCAAGGTAAGCTCTGGGATTTCAGGATCAACATAGACCGTTACCTGCTTGCGGGTCCGAGCATAAGCCTCTATGTCTGAAATTGCCTGATCCAGCTCATTAGTCTCGATCAGAGCGATTATCCCCTTCACTTCAATGAAGTCCTCGTTGTCGGGAAGGAGCCTTTTTAATTTGGCTAGTTGGAGGGAAACATCGTCATCATCGTTAAGCTCTAAGATATGACGCAGGGCTTCTAGCCGGGTAAGAATTTTACCGTAGTCTGCGCCTTCGATTCCCTTGCCGGTGTTGCGCTCGATGATGGTTTCAAATTCCTGAAGAAACTGTCGAGCAAGTTCCGGATGTTCAGAGATGACGGTAATATTTTCACTGTTCTGTTGGGCCTGTCTGCTCCAGTTGTATGAACCGCTTATGACCGTTGCACCGTCGATCACACAGAATTTGTTATGCATAATGGAGGAGCTTTTTTTCTTGTCCCCCACCATGAGAAAGACACCACCCAGACGAGAGAGGCGCTCATATTCTATGCTGCTCTTTCGGTTGATTGAGTCGTTGATGATTATGAGCTCCACCCGGACACCGGCTTGGGCCATCAGGCAGAGCTGTTCGAAAATTTCCGAGTCGGTAAACCAGGCTACGGCAATATGGATGGAATCTTGCGCCTTGCGGAGTTCGTGGAGGATATGGAGTTGTATGTCTTCAAAGTGGGCTTGGGTTTTCATTGTTACCTTCATTCGTAGAACGAACTTTATAAGTAGATAGTCTTTCGGCCAACGGGCAGGACGCTGACCTGACGGTTTTATTGGTCAGCTCCAGCGTTTTGGTTAGGCACGATTTTTCTTCTCAACCAGTATTCAGATTCAAACACAAAACTACTGAACTTTACCAATGAGTTGTACCAATCTTTTACGGTGTTAGCTATTTCAACTTTGTGGTTCGATTCTATCTGTAAGTGATGGTTTCTTAGATCTTCATAACTTGGTTCGACTCGTTCTTGAGCAGAACTGCTACCTTCATCATAAGCGTGTCTTTGTTTTTTAATTAATTGCTTATTCGTCTCTCCAAGTTTAGTTGCAATTTCATGAACTATTACGTTACGCGTCTCACGATAACGAAATATCTGAGCTGCAATATCAGGTAATTCACCCGCTGCATTTTTCAAGCGTTGATCAGGCTGTTTATTGTTACATTCATCTCTAACTTGTATAAAAGGAGTGACATACCAGCTGTTTTTTTTGCCTTTCTTTTTGTATGACTCTAATGTTTCATTAAAGAAGGCCGCGATAAAATACTCGCGAATCCTATCTGATGCCATGTTTAGCTGAAGAACTGCATCGGCATTATGAAGCCAAAAATAATGGTTATCTCCAAATGGTGTTTTTTCTGCTATGGACTGATGCAAAAGAGTTAGACCTATTGATAAGCGGCCTGCTTTCATAAGACCTTCAAAATCATGGCCTGCGACAGTGAGAAGCTCTTCTTTCTCTGTCGGTCTGTGTTTAACAGGGCCATTGCCGAACAAGTACTCCCATTCTGTTTCCAAGGGAGGGTTTGTCTGCCACATGGCATGTCCTATAAATTCAGGATCCTCGGTGTCCTCTGATACCCATCCATAGTTGTTGATATCGTAGATTCCGTGTGCCAAAAGGCGTTGTGAGACCTCAGAGTCTAAGTATTCGACAAGCTTCTCGTCCGATATCATTTTATGTACAGTCATCTTTTCACCTGCTTAACGGGTGTGAAAATCACCCGCCGTTTTCTGGGCGGGTGTATTTTTCTTGTTGGGACACGCCTTGTCCGTTATTTCATACACAACAGTGTTGACACAACTTGTGCGATTCGTCTGACAGATTCCTTTGAACTTATGCGCCCGGCTCTCTTATATTCTTCCTTTTCTGCATCTTCGTCGTTGCAGACCAGAGAGAGAATTTCTTCCTGAACTGTCCTATGAGGTTCGATCCTGTTTTTGAGCTTTCTCAAAATTTCCTTTTCCTCAGCATCCGACTCATGTCCATCAAGAGCGTAAGCCCAGTAGAAGTTGTCATATTTCTTGTTGAAGTCCCAGAAAGACAGATCGCCACTTGCGCATTGACGCAGGAATTCATCATGACTATCCAGAAACTCTATCAGTTCGATTTCTGATTCGTAGATCTTCATATCTCTATTCCCAACTCGTTATTGAGCAGCCCACGCGTGCGCGCGTGGGCTGCTCATCCACCCAAATGGAATGCTTATCCGCAGCGGCAGGTTCGCTCTGCCACTCACACAAACCCCAACTCCACCCGCAGCCCGTAGACCTGCGCCACCTTCTCGAGAGTCTTGATCGTCGGGTTGGCCTTGAATTACAGAGACAGCATACTCAATTCCCCAGCTTTTTCGCAGCCTCTGCCAAACGCCGATCCAGCGTCCAGAGCCGTACCCCGCTCGCCTGCGCCGCGGCCAGCAGATGCAGATCGATGTAGCCGAGCCCTTTGCCCATCAGCCGCTGCCGCTCGATAAAGCTCAGTACTTCCCCATCCACGACCTGGGCCACCGCCGGCAGCGCCTGCAACAGTGCGAGGATTTCGGCGCGGTTCTTCAGGTTGCCGCAGGCCAGTTCGCCGATGACAAATGGATGGCAGACGACCTCGCCATCGTGCAGCAGTCCCTGCAACTCGGCGCTGCCGGAGCGCAGGTGCTCGACCCAGACCGAGGTATCGACCAGCACCATCCTAGGCAGCCTCTGACTTGCGGCGCGAAACGGGTTGCAGCTGCGGCTCCGTCCCGCCGAGGCCGGCCAGGCGGCGAGCGCTCTCGCGGGCGATCAGGGCCTGCAGCCCAAGCCGCACCAGTGCGGTCTTTTCCGTCACCCCGGTCAGGCTGGCCGCCTTGGACAGCAGCGTGTCATCGATGTTGAGAGTCGTGCGCATGGTGACCTCCGTATGCATGAAGTTGCCACTTCAATATGCATCGACTGATTGCCCTTGTCAATCTCCCCAACTCCACCCGCCGCCCGTACACGGCGCAGGTTTCTTCGCGCCGATCGGCTGTCGCGCTTTGTGGTGTTATTGCCAGTTTCATCTCTGGTATTTCGATATACCGGTAAACGTTTAAGCTACACCGCCCGTTGGTGGGAACAAGCCTGGGAAGTAATACTCGACAGCGTGTGGCGGGAATCCAAGGCGGAGCCCGCCTTGCGGCATGGGAGAGACTAACAACCGTTCCTTGACGAGAGACGAAACCAGGGTGCGCCCAAGACGATCACCGAGTCCCGTAACCCGGCCTACGTCACCACGAGAAACCTCCCCGCGAACCAGGGCTTCCTGCAACAGATGTGCAGCCTCCGGGCGAAGCTTCTGCGCATCAGGCGGGCAGGGAGCCATGCCTAACTGGCGCAGGGTCACATAGCCATGTAAACGGTCGAGCAGTCCGTCGATACGCAACACACTTCGCATGTACTCGATCTGGTCCAGGCATGTCTCCAGAAAGAACGTTACGAAGTCTTCCAGACCTTTTTGGGATAAATTCCCACGGCCATCAAGATCTCCTTTGCGGTGGATATCGGCATTAGCGAGAGAGGCATAATAGTCATCTCGCCGCCGGGCAAGGCCGCGGCTCACGTTCCAGACGCCGTAACCCTTGAGCAACTTGCGAAAAGACGCGTCAGAACAAAGCCTGGCGACGCGGCCATTCCCATCAAGAAAGGGGTGGATCCACATCAGCCTGTGGTGTGCCGCCGCGGTCGCAATGATGGGGTGAATTCCGTGCATCCGGCGACCATAAACCTCATGATATCGGTCTAAAAAACGCGGCATAAAGGCACTTGCGGGGCCAACATGATGAGCCACGCGAACATCTCGCTCCCTGGGCTCGCCACCGACGACCGCTAGCGTCTCTCCCGTCTCCTCATCTTTTACTCGGCGCAGTTCGTCTGGCAGTTGGTCGTAAAAACATTTATGCACCCAACATAGCCACTCAGGCGATGTGATTGCGACCTCTGGTTCGGAGGCGAGACGCGCATCGATTGCACGTTGACACTCGATATGGGCCACACTCTCTATCTGGCGGTTGCGCTTGGCCGGGTCTCCCGAGTAATCTTTCCTCGTTGCACGTTCGATATCGATAGGATGGGTGCTGTTCCCTTCGATTAAGTTCGAGTAATAGGAGTTGACGATTCTTAGCATCTCGCGCAACCCTGACAGCGTTTGGTCCGGCAGGATGGCGCTGAGAGCAGCAGAGCCCTCAAGAATCGAAGCTGCCAAGTCTTCCAATTCCCCATGTTCAACAAGCATCGGCTCCATCTCGCTAACCCTGGTATAGAGACCGAGTTCCTGAGCTTCTTTTTCCGACATTAATGCCATCTATTTATCCATATTAACTATAAGTTTTTTGTGCTTTCTGAGTCTAATAGCCTGGTTTTGTATAGCATGTTTTCCGGCATTAATGCCAGCATAATTTTAACCCCACGTCAACCATGCAAGGCGAGGGGGGGCAGGAACTGCACCTCTTAAGAAAAGGTCCGGCTTTCCTGTTCGAGCACCCGGATGAAGGTGGTGCGCTTGGTCAGCTCTTTCAGCGCTCCGGCGCCAACGTAGGTGCAGGCCGAGCGCACCCCGCCGAGGATGTCGCGCACCGTCTCGGCGATGGCGCCGCGGTAGGGAACCTCCACCGTCTTCCCTTCGGAGGAGCGGTATTCGGCGACGCCGCCGGCGTGCTTCTCCATCGCCGTCGTCGAACTCATGCCGTAGAAGAGCTTGTAGGTCACCCCGCCCCGCTCGACCAGCTCGCCGCCGCTTTCGTCGTGGCCGGCGAACATCCCCCCGAGCATGACAAAATCGGCGCCGCCACCGAAGGCTTTGGCGACATCGCCGGGACAACCGCAGCCGCCGTCGGAGATGATGCGGCCACCGAGGCCGTGGGCGGCGTCGGCGCACTCGATCACCGCCGAGAGCTGGGGGTAGCCGACCCCGGCCTTGAGGCGGGTGGTACAGACCGAGCCGGGGCCGATGCCGACCTTGACGATGTCGGCGCCGGAGAGGAGGAGTTCCTCGACCATCTCGCCGGTGACGACATTGCCGGCGACGATGGTCTTGTCGGGCCAGGCTGCGCGCACCTGCTTGACGAACTCGGCAAAGAACTCGGCGTAGCCGTTGGCGACATCGATACAGATGAATTGCAGTTGCGGGTGACGGGTGAGAATCTCGCCGAGGCGGACAAAGTCGGCCTCGCTGCTGCCGGTGCTGACCATGATGCGCTCATAGATGGCGGCGTCCCGGCCGGCGAGAAAAGCGTCCCAGGCGGCGAGGCTGTAATGTTTGTGAATGGCGGTGAGCATGCCGAATTCGGCCAGGGCGGCAGCGACCTCGAAGGTGCCGACGGTATCCATGTTGGCGGCGATGACCGGCACCCCGGTCCATTGGCGCTTGCTGTGGTGGAATTTGAAAGTCCGCTCGAGATTGACCTGGGCCCGGCTCTTCAGGGTCGAGCGCTTGGGGCGAATCAGCACATCCTTAAAGCCGAGCTTGATATCCGTTTCGACGCGCATGATCCTGTCCTTTCCGACATTACTTCGCTAGAAAACTTTCCCCCCCAAGCCATACTCCTGCCAGCGCCGCGCCACCAGCTCGGCGGTAGCGGCATCGACAGCAACGCGCGGCCCGAGGTCGCGGCCGGTGGCAATGATGCCGATCTTGCCGGCGACGGTGACCATATCCCGTTGCGGGTCGAGGCCGTTGATCACCCGCCAGAAGACCTCGTCCGGACGGCGCAGATCGCAGTCGGCATCGACCAGTACCAGCAGCTTCGCCCCCTTGAGGAGGAGGCTGCGCCAGAGGGCAGCGAGTAACGCCCGACCGTCCCCTGCGTCCCGCACCGCGACCAGGGCGCAGCCGTGAAAGATCGTCGCCAACGGCATGGTCACATCGACCACCTCGGGGAGATCGACCTGCAGCAGCGGCAACAGGATGCGCTCCGTCGCCCGGGCGAGATAGCAGTCTTCCATCGGGGGCGGCCCGACGACGGTACAGGGGTAGAGCATGTCGGCGCGGCGGCTCAGGTGATGCAGGCGGAACAGGGGGGCCATGGACACCGGCACATAGCTGCCGGTGTGGTTGCCGAAGGGGCCTTCCGTCGCCGTGGCCTGCGGCGCGACACTCCCTTCGAGGACCGCCTCGCAAGCCGTCGGCACGACCAGGTCGCTGTTCTGGCAGACACTCAGCGGCAGCGGCGCTCCGGCGAGGAGGGCCGCCAGGGCGGTCTCGTCCGCGCCCGCCGGCAGCGGCACTCCCGCCGCCCAGAGCAGGGCCGGCGGCCCGCCGAGAACGATGGCGACGGGCATCGCTTCCCCCCGTTTGGTCCAGGCAGCATGGTGGCGGGCGGCATCGGAGGTGGGGCGCCAGTGAATGGCGGCACGGTCGCCGGCGATCAGCTGCACCCGGTACATGCCGCAATTGCCGCGGCCGGTCTCGGGATCGCGGGTGAAGACCAGCGGCAGAGTGAGATAGCGGCCGCCGTCGCCGGGCCAGCTCTGCAGCGCCGGCAACAGAGAAAGATCACCGCCGGCGCCGCTGACCCGCCCCATGGCCCTGGGCGAGAGCAGAGCCGGCGCCGCCAGGGCGCGCCGCAGCCGCTCCACCCCGCCCCCCGGGCCGGCCATGGCGAGGGCTCGCGCCATGCGGTCGGCAGCCGCCGCCAGCGTCTCGGCGCCGAGCGCCCAGGCGACCCGGCGCTCGGAACCGAAAAGATTGGTCAGCACCGGCGTGCTGTAACCTTTGACCCGCTCGAAACGCAAGGCCGGACCGCCCCCTTTGCAGACACGGTCGGTGATGGCGGCGATCTCCAGATGCGGATCGACGGTGGCGGCGATGCGCTGCAGTTCGCCCTGCGCTTCCAGCGTCTGCATAAATCCCCGCAGCTCAAGGGCGCCAGCCGGCGCTGCCACCTGTTGCACCATCTTCACTCCTCCCCCAGCCGCACGACGGTGCGGCCCCGCGCCCCACCAGCAAGGATGACGGCGATGCGCGTCTCCAACCCGGCGAGGTCGCATTCCTCCGCCCCCGCCTGCAATCGCGCCGGCTTCCAGGGACCGGCCAGTTTTTCCCAGACGGCACGCCGCTGCGCCATCGGCGCCTCCACCGAATCGATGCCGAGGAGGCTGACCCCGCGCAGGATGAAGGGGAAGACATTGACGTTGAGTTCGCTGGAACCGACCAGGCCGCAGCAGGTCACGACGCCGCCGTAGCGGGTCGCCTTGAGGGCCGCTGCCAACGTCGCCCCGCCGACGCAGTCGACGACGCCGCCCCAGCGCTCCTTGAGCAACGGCCGCTCCGCCCCTTCGAGGAGGTCGACACGAGCGATCACGTTGCTTGCGCCAAGACCTTGCAGCCAGGCATGCTCGCCGGCTTTCCCCGTCGCCGCCGTCACCGCATAACCGGCGCGGGCAAGAATCTGCACGGCCAGGGAGCCGACCCCGCCGCTCGCCCCGGTGACCAGGATCTCCCCGCTGGCGGGGATCACCCCGGCCTGCTGCAGTCGAGCCAGGGAGAGGCCGGCGGTCAGACCGGCGGTGCCGAGGATCATGCTCTCTTGCAGACTCAGCCCGGCCGGCAGGGGGAGTACCCAGCGCGAGGGGACGCGGATGTATTGACCGAAGCCGCCGGGGGTATTCATGCCGAGATCGAAACCGGTGACCAGCACCTTATCGCCGACAGCAAAGGTGCCGTCGCTGCAACTGACGACCTCCCCGGCGGCATCGATCCCCGGGGTGTGCGGATAGCGTTTGGTCACGCCGGGACGACCGCTGGCGGAGAGGGCATCCTTGTAATTGAGGGAGGAATACGCGACCCGGATCAGCACGTCTCCGGCCGGCAGCTCCGCCACTTTCCGCGCGACGATACGGCGGGTGAAAAGGCCGGGACGCGTTTCTTCCGTCACCAGGGCCTGAAACCGTGGCGGTATCTCCATTTCACCCTCCTTTGCCGGGGATCGCGAGGCAGAAAGTCTTGAACAATGTGGCCAAATTGAGTACAAAGAGCGATGCAAAAATCAACCGAGTCCGGCGGCGACCGCCTCCACAACAAGATTCGCAAACTCACCGGCAAGGCGATCGGCGATTTCAACCTGATCGAGGCCGGCGACCGCATTGCCGTCGGCGTTTCCGGCGGCAAGGATTCCTATTCCCTCCTGCACATCCTCGACAGCCTGCGCCGGCGCGCTCCGGTCCGTTACGAGCTGGTGGCGGTCAACATCGATGCCGGCTTTCCCGGTTACCGCCGGGAAGTCCTTGAAGAGCATCTGCGCCAGCACGACTTTACCTACCACCTGGAGACGACCAGCGCCTACGCCATCATCGAGGAGAAGCGCCGCCCCGGTTCGTCCTACTGCTCGTTCTGCGCCCGTCTCCGTCGCGGCGCTCTCTATGTCGTCGCTGAGCAACTCGGCTGTAACAAGATCGCCCTCGGCCACCATCTCGACGACTTCATCGAAACGCTGCTGCTGAACCAGTTCTATGTCGGCACCCTTGGCGCCATGAGCCCCAAGCTCCGCGCCGACAACGGTCGCCACACCGTCATTCGCCCCTTTGTTTATGTCGAGGAACAGGATATCATCGCCTACTGTCGAAGCAACGCTTTTCCGGTGATCTGCTGCGCCTGTCCGGTTTGCGGCATCGTCGACCAGAAACGCAAAAGGATGAAGCGACTGCTTCGCGAGCTCGCCGCCGAGAACCCGCACCTCAAGCGCAGCATGATCGCGGCCCTCGGTAACATCCACCCGCAGCAGCTGCTCGACCGAAAGTTCCACTCCTTCTGAGGCGTTTCCCGTTTTTACCGGCAGCCAAGACCGCATGGAACTTTGATGATCTTCGCCGAAACCCCGCGCACACCGCAACGCGCTCTTCACCTCGCCCTGCAGAACGAGGCGCTGCAGCATTTTCTCGCCGCCCTCCTGGAGGAGTGGACCTTTGTCCTCACGCCGGACCCGGCCGCCGCCGAACTGGTCATTGCCGAGGCCGGTACGGCACTCCCCCCTCTCCCCGGCATGGTCCTCTGGCTCAGTTCTCTGGGTTCGGAAAGCGCCAACACCCTCCACCTGCCGACGACCATTCCCGCCCTCTCGGCCGCCCTGGAGCAGGTCTTCCACCGGCCGCCGCGCAGTCATCTCCGCGTCCCTCTGGAGCTGCCGGCGCGCCTGCTGATCCGGGCCGAGAGCGTCTCCGTTTCGCTCCTCAGCATCTCCGACGCCGGCGCGCGTTTCGAGTTGCCGCGCGAACTCGCTCCCGGCGAAAAGGTCACCATCTCCCTCGACATCGGCGACCGTCATCTCCTCCTCTCCAGCACCGTCATCTATTCCTTTCCGCGAACCGCACCCGGCGGGGCGCCTTTTTTTTCCACCGGGGTCATCTTTGCCCAGCTCCCCCCGGAGAGTCAACAAATCCTCGGTGACTTCATCGTCCGCCGCTATCTGCAACGGGTGCGCGAGCGCATTCCCTCCTGGGCCTTTGCCGTGGCCCTGCTCCAGTTCGACCTGTCACCCTCCCTCCGCCTTGATTTCGATCGTCCCTGAATCGAGCGGGGGACGGCGTGCCCCGCCGTCCCCCGCTTGAATCTTACCGTCTCCCGCGCATCTCGCCCGCAAGCGCAACCTAGCCCTCCTCCCCGAGCAAGCGCTCGAAGACCGCGCGGATCTTTTCCGTTACCCCCCGATAATCCTCGAGAAAGACCTGATCGGGGCGGCGCGGCCGTTCGGGATAACCGAGGCGGCGCGCCAGTTTCTCCAGATAGACGCGATCCCCGGAAAGCTCGCTGACCGACTGGTCGTGGATCAGACGCAACTTGTTTTCGAGGCGGCGGAGAAACTTGTAGCCATTGTTCAGGTCGGTAAAATCGGCCGCGGAGAGGATGCCGGCATCGTGCAACGCCTGCAGCGCCTTGAGGGTGTTGGCCAGACGCAGCTCCGGCCGCGCCCCACCGTGGAGGAGCTGCAGGTACTGGGCGATGAATTCGACATCGACCATACCGCCGCGCCCGGTCTTGATATTGAAGTGTTCGGCCCCCTCCCTGGCGATTTCGCTCTCCATGCGGCCGCGGAGACGATAGATCTCCTGGCGCAGGTTTTCCGGGATCGGCCGCTCGTAGACAATGCCGCGATTGACGCCGTCGATGCGGGCGGCGAACTCCGCCGGTCCGACGACCACCCGGGCCTTGATCAGCGCCTGCCGCTCCCACGGTTGGGCCGAGCCCTCGTGGTAGCGCTGATAGGCGGTGAAACTCGTCACCAGCGGGCCCTGGTTGCCCGAGGGGCGCAGGCGGGTGTCGATTTGGTAGACAGAGCCTTCGCGGGTAATCAGGGTCAGCACCGAAATGATGCGCTGAGCGAGACGAGCGAAATACTCCTGATTGGTCTGTCCGCGAAAGCGGTCGGGATCGCCGCCGGGGGCGGGGCGGGTCTCCCCCTCCCCTTCGTAGATGAAGATGATGTCGAGATCCGAGTGGTAATTGAGCTCCATCCCACCGAGCTTGCCCATGCCGACAATGGCGAACGCGGCTTCGTGTCCCTCCTCCCCGTCCGCCCCGCACCAGGGGAGGCCGTAGCGCGGCAGCAACTCGGCCCGCGCCAGGGCCAGGGCCTGTTCGAGGCAGACGTCGGCGAGGGTGGAGAGCTGGCGCACCCCCTCCCCCTGCGGGGTGTTACCGTGGATATCCCCCATGGCGAGGCGGAGAAACTCCTCCTTGCGGAAGCGCCGCAGCTGATCGAGCTGATCCTCGTAGTGGTCGAAGCGCCCGAGAAGGGCGGTGACATCGTTGGCCATCTCCTCGCGGCTTTTCGAAATAACGGCGTAACTGCGCGAGACCAGGGAGTCTAGAACCTCCGGTTGCTGGATGAAGATGCGCGAGAGGAACTGACTGGTGCCGAAGAGGGAGACAAGGACCTTGATGATCTGGCGGTTCTCGGCGAGGAGGGCATAGAAGGTCGAGCGGGCACGCAGGGCGCCGAGAAAGCGTTCGAGATTGTGCAGCGCCATCTCCGGTTCGGGCGAATCGATGACTTCCTGCAGCAGCAGCGGCGCCAGCTGTTCGAGGCGGCGGTGGGCGCGCTCGGTGAGATGGCTGTTGGGCGGCCCGTCGCGCAGGGTCAGCAGGCTTTCATAAGCGCCGTCGGCGTTCTTGAAACCGCGCTCGGCGAGCATGTCCTTGACCAGGTCGGGGTCGTTCCCGGGGTCGAACATGAACTGCACCTCGGGGCGGACCTCGCTGCGCATCTCCTCTTCCGGCGAATAGAAGAGGTCGTGGAAGATCGCCGCCACCCCCTGCCGGTGGATTTCCAGCGCCTTCTCGAAGTCGCCGCTGCCGGCGAAGCCGGCGCGGCGGGCGAGGGCGCGCAACTCCTCTCCCTTGACCGGCAGGTTGTGGGTCTGCCGCTCACGCTCGATCTGGATGCGGTGCTCGACCGAACGCAGAAAGATGTAGGCCTCGCGCAAGGTGGCGGCGGCGTTCTCCCGCACCAGTCCGGCGGCCACCAGAGCGGCCAGGGCGCGCAGCGAATTGCGTTGGCGCAGGGTCGGGTTTTTGCCGGCGTAAATGAGCTGGTGCGCCTGAATGAAGAATTCGATCTCGCGGATCCCCCCCCGCCCGAGCTTGAGGTTGAGCTCCCCCTCCCGTTCGCGGGTCAGGCTGCGGTCGATCTTCTGCTTCATCAGCTTGATGTCCTCGATCATGGCGTAATCGAGAAAGCGCCGGTAAATGAACGGTTCGAGGTTCTTCAGCAACCGCTCGCCCAGGGCGATGGAACCGGCGACGGGGCGCGCCTTGAGCAGCGCCGCCCGCTCCCAGCTCTGCCCCCAGCTTTCGTAGTAGACCTCGGCGCTGCGCAGGGAGTTGGCGAGTTCGCCGCTGTTCCCCTCCGGACGCAGGCGCAAATCGACGCGAAAGACGAAGCCGTCGTCCGTCGGCTCACCCAAGGCCTTGGAGATGAGGTCGGCGAGCTTGCAGAAATACTGGTGCAGGTGGAGACTTTTGCCGGGCGCGCCGAGAGCCTGGGGCGGGCCGCCGCTGGTCATCCCTTTTTCCGAAGTATAGAAATAGATGAGGTCGATGTCGGAGGAGAAGTTGAGTTCACGGCCGCCGAACTTGCCCATGCCGAAAATGGTGAACTCCGGTTCCAGCGGTTCTTTTCCAGCCTCGGCGTCGAGGAGAGGGCGCCCATATTCGTTCCGCAGCAAGGTATCGCAGACCTCATAGGCACGCTGCAGGGCGGCGGCGGCGAGGGCGGAGAGTTCCGCCGTCACTTCGACCAGATCGGCCAGGCGGCAGAGATCGCGACTGCCGATGCGGAGGATCTCGGCGCATTTGTAGCGCCGCAAGCCCTTTTGCAGTTCGACAAAGGTGGCGTCGAGGGAGATACGCGCCCGCAGTTCGGCGATCATCGCCCCTTCGCCCTTGCTGCCGGCGATCTCCCCGGCCGTGAAGAGGGTGGCGAAAAAGGTGGCGTCGCGACAGAGGATACCGGTGAGGAAGGGGGAAGAGCCGAGGATGGTGAGGAGCTGCCGGGAGCGCACCGCATCGACCAGCACCGGCGTCAGGGCCGGCAGTGCAACGCTGTCGGTGAGGCGTTCGAGATGGTTGAGGGCGGCGTCGGGGTCGGGGGTGGCGAGGATAGTCGGGAGGATGGTGCTGAGCTCTTCCGCCGGGATACCGACACGATGCAGTTGCAGAAGATTGGCCGCCGCCTTGCGCCGATCGACCAGGCCGAGCTGCCCGGCGAGAAGCTGCAGGGCCGGGGCATCGGCCGCAGTCAGGGCCGGGCGAAGTTGTCGGGCGAGGAGCGTCGGATCCATCCGTTCACCATTCTCTGAATCACGGTGCGTGCAACGCTGCGCCCGCGAACGACCCTGGAAAAAACATTCAGCACCCGGATAAAATCTGATTTGTCGGGATTTTCAAGGATTTAAAACATCTATAGCATTCACCTGAATGGTTGTAAGCATGAAGGGACCATTTTGACTTATCAGACTTTATCCGTTTCATCCGTGTTAATCCGTGTTCAACAACCTTTTTTGGACTACTCCCCGTCCACCATGCGCTTGAGCCCCGCGACGAAATCGTCTTGGACCACACCGCGCTCGGTGATGATGGCGCTGATGTAGCGGGCCGGGGTGACATCGAAGGCCGGGTTGCGCACCGCCACCCCGGCCGGAGCGATGGCGCGACCGCCGCTGTGGGTAACCTCGGCCGCTCCGCGCTCCTCGATGGGGATGCCGCTGCCGTCGGCCAGGGCGAGATCGACCGTCGAGGTCGGCGCAGCGACGTAAAAGGGGAGACCATGTTCCTTGGCCAGGACCGCCACGGTATAGGTGCCGATCTTGTTGGCGGTATCGCCGTTGGCGGCGATACGGTCGGCGCCGACGATGACACAGTCGATCTCCCCCTTGCTCATGAGGTAGCCGGCCATGTTGTCGCAGATGAGCGTCACCGGGATGCCATCCCGCTGCAGTTCCCAGGCAGTCAGGCGCGCCCCCTGCAGCCACGGCCGGGTCTCGTCGGCGAGGACGGAGACCTGCTTCCCCGCCTCGACGGCGGCGCGGATGACACCGAGGGCGGTGCCGTACCCGGCCGTCGCCAGGGCGCCGGCGTTGCAGTGGGTGAGGATGCGCGCGCCGTCGGGGATCAGCACCTGGCCGAAGGCGCCCAGGGCGCGATTGCGTTCTTCGTCCTCGGCCGCCATCGCCACCGCCTCGGCAAGAAGACGGTCCTTGAGGTCGGCGCCGGCGAGGCTGGCATGGTCGCGGGCGCATTGCTGCATGCGCTCCAGAGCCCAGAAGAGATTGACCGCCGTCGGCCGGGTCGCCACCAAAACCTTGCACACCCCGGCGAACTCACTCATGAACTCATCGAAATCGCCGGCGAAGATGTCGCGCGCGCCCAGGGCCGCGCCAAACGCCGCCGCCACGCCGATGGCCGGCGCGCCGCGCACGACCATGGTGGTGATCGCCTCGGCGACGGCGGTGTACTCGGTGTACTCCAGCCAGACCTCCTCATTGGGAAGGAGGCGCTGATCGATCATTTTCAGGACACCATTATCAAACAGGATC
>Ga0209000_1001119_pt1 | contig 18714 bp, 34 predicted proteins | sample RifGroD2_FD_183998 | JGI IMG/M metagenome (GOLD analysis project Ga0209000, IMG submission 183998) | Groundwater microbial communities from Rifle, Colorado, USA - Groundwater D2 (SPAdes) (version 2) | ecosystem: Environmental > Aquatic > Deep subsurface > Groundwater | place: Rifle, Colorado...
AAGCCATACCAACCTACGGGATGTGGTAGTATTCCGTTTATATTGCCACCCCTATCGCCCGATTACGGGCCGTAGGGGTTGTACCTAGAAGATCGCTTCAAATAGAAAAAACTAAACTAAAAGAAACTGTTTTCTAGGTAGGGGACCTACCATTTTAGGCATAAAATAAGCCCCATTGGGGCTTTATTAGTAGGACGGGCCTATCTTGTTATATACCTGCCATACCTTGCATTAGGGAAATACTTTACTCCGTTATCAAATTCTACATATTGCTTACCACCGTTACCCTTCTTTACCTCATAACTGGTATATTCCAGGTCTAACAAAGATCTATCCCCGCCTACCGTTAGGACACCCCGCTGTAGCCTACTTAGTTCTGCAGTAGTAGCATCTATCACTACCTTAGGTGCCTCTATGTCCTTAAGCTTAAGTGTCCTATCTGTGAAATATGATATAGCCTGGTCTAATATCATTTGTCTTATCTTCATAGTCATACCTCCTCTATATTAGGGACGTGGGCTATTGCCCACCGCACAGAGCCTAACCCTACTCTGCCACAAACTGGGAGTATCCCAGGGCGTTAGCCCTAGGATACGTAACCTGCCTCACGTAATGCCATTATCACTCTCATGCGTAGGATACGGTTATCATCACTGTCCTTATACTCTACTTCTGCTTCAGCAGCCATAGCTACCAACTGCTCGGTGGTAAGGTCAGCATACTTACTATTTTTCTTACCCTTAGCTTCTGGCTTAGGGAAGTGGTAGTACAATATCGCCATGCACATTCTCATACGGTTTATAGCTTCATGCTCACTTGCCTTGTAGGTGATACCTTCTAGCTCTAACCACTCGGTAATTTGTGCGTCAGTTAGCTTCTTATAGAACTTCTTAAGGTCCTTATCTGTAGCAAAGTGGCCCTTCTCAGGGTACTCTATGATTCCGCTATCCGCCAGGGTCTTAACAGCATCCATGGTAAGTTCAGGGTACAGGCTCGCTTCGATATCCTTGAAGCTAAGTTTAGAGTTGGCTACCAGTTCTCTAGCTTCCTTAAGGGTTAACTCGCCCTGAATAGCCCCATCCATAACCATGTAGATGGTTTTTACCTTATTCTCTTTTGAAGTTTTAGCCATTCGTATCTCCTCCTATATAATTGATACGTATTTGAGGGGTCCTCCCTCGTCCATGTTTTAAGTATGCCTCATCCCAAGGCAGATGTCAATCCTGATTTCCGGCCTAGCTTACCCCCAACCGGCCTACCTCCAGGCAGTTGAGTGGTACGCTACCCAGCTTTACCGGGCCGGTAGGGGAAATAGGTACATGATGACCTTCTATAGAATAACCTAGCGATACCCTAGCCCCACCCCGTAAGGGCCGGGTAGGGCCGGTAGGGGGTCTAGGTAGGCTGGGGCTTCAATTAAGAAAGAACTTTTCTATTCTTGGTATACCGAAATGAACATTGTAGGTATGATTTCTTTGGGTGGGTCTTTGGATGGGTCAGCGGGGTTACGACGAAATTCGTCTACAAAAATCCTATTGATTTTCCTAAGGGCTGAGTGGCCAAGAAACCCCAACTTCCCCATGTCCCACCCACCCAATGCCCCCATACCACCAATACCCAATTTACGAATGAACAAACTAGGGATACCCAATTTACAAATACCCATATCATCAATGTCCTATCCACACAAGTGATATATCCCAGGATACCCAATTTACAGATACAGAGATGTCCAATTTACAAATACCGAGATACCCTATTTACAAATACTAGTGACACCCCGGTTATACATGGCCATACCCGTCGCCCGTAATCGGGCCGTGGGCACACCAGTTATACCCAAGTTTAATGTGCTAGGAATAGGTACTACAGGTATCAATGAATACCTAAGTTGTACACACCTACGGGATACATTGGTATAGCTGACCTGGCTATGCCGCTGGTACGCCCGCTAGGCGGGCTAGGTAGGGCGGGGCTTCAATTATAAGGCCCTGGCGGGCCTGTACCCTAGCCGGCCCCTTAGGGGCCGGCTAGGGTAGGTATAGCCGGTACTTAATTCGCTCCCACCAAGTATCCCCTCCACCTACCCTTACTTCTATTATATTGCTGAAATACACCAAATAGTACCTAAGAGAAGATTTTTCCCTTCTCCCCTTTTTTAACTTGAAAATCTTAATCAAGTATAGGAGGTTATACGATGGATGTATCAAATGTAAAGAAAATTGGCGCATCAAAGGATGCTAGGCTTAGTGAGCAGGTACACGATCTTAAAGAACATTTACACTGGATTAACTCTACTTTAGGAAGTGTCAGAGATACCCTATTTGGGGAGGTTTCTTTAGCCCCTAAAATGGATTGTTGTGCTGTGTCTGTTAAGCCTAGCACCAGTGTACAGGACCTCTTAAGAGGATGCCATGAATTGGTTATGGATATTAAGAACTTAACTGAGGTCATTGTGGACCAATGCTAATGGATAACTTGTTAAACACACCTCCCGTACCAGAGGAGGATATCGAAGAAGAACTTGAGCATAGCCCTGAGGCACTAAATGATTTATAAGGAGGTACACCATGCCCAATAGTATACCCAAGCCAGAAGCTCACCAGCCAGAAGTTACCTTGTCAGAACAACTGGATATGACGATTTGTCTTATTGAGGATATTACCAATTTGGTAGACAGAATATCTGATAAGATGTTTGGTCCTCTTGTACATGACTCTGTAGAGAGGCCCTATGACACCATTAAGGGCAATGCCCGGTTTATTCATTCCAGGCTTATCAGCCTTAGAGACAACCTTAAAGATATCGAGGGTACGCTTTGATACTATCAAGCAGGTGCCTGCCCCTACCCTCGATTTCCGGTTTTTATAGGCGAATCCGGTTTGACTTTTTTCTCGGAATCGGTTATAATTTAAACAGGTCGGAGTTCTGGTCTAGTGTAACAGACATCTAGGCATGACAATATAGCACACTAGACCACCTTATTAAGACACCTTTGGCTGAGGGTACTGCGACCGCAAACCTCTTAGTATCCTCGGCCATTTATTAAATCAATATTGTGGGGTTATCTTAGAGAATGCGACCTCCGTGATAGGGTAAGGTGTATGAGCCTTGCCCACCCCACTAACTTACATTATATGACCAGACTATTTGGGCCTTTAGCTCAATGGTGGAGCATCCGGCTCATAACCGGCTGGCTAATGGTTCGAGTCCATTAAGGCCCACCAGTACCATACCTCCATCTCCCATATTCCTATATAGATAAGCAGCCTAACAAGGCTGTTTATCGGGGGAGCTGGCTGAGGAACCGCTATACATGGTAGTGTAGTCCTCATGCACCATCTATAGTGGCCAGGCTCCCGATAAGCAGCTTTACCCCATCCCATACCTCCATCTCCCATAACAAATGGCTAGCACATTAATGTGCTAGCCATTTGTATCTCTTGGAAAATAAGGATCATAGAAAGTTTGTAACCGATTTCTTCATGGATGGATAAACACCCAAAACCGAATGTTGTACCTTTTTTCATGTAAAGACTTTGTAGGAATTCTTGTAGACGCCGGGTGGTTCAATCCGTCAATTCGACCCCATCCGGGCCACTGTTCATGAAACCTGTAGGTACCCACAAGTGGGGAGTGGTGGTGTACACAGGTGTTGTATTTAAGTTGTAGTGCCTAGAGGGGTTCAATAGAACGTTGCTAGGGAGTTTTTCTCCGGGAGGTGTTTGGACTTGACGAAAGACTTCGGGTAGGAACTGAATAGAAAGATTGTAAGGGATTTTGTAAGGTGAAAACCGGATGGTTCCCTGGTCGTGCGGAAGGAGTGAACAAGCGTGGATACTCTGTGTGGGCAAAAATAAAACCCCTTAGTGGGGCTTTATTTTTGTTCTGTGTCTAGTAAACCTTTTAAAGTATCACAGACATTCTCACAATTATACACTTCTGAGCATACCGCACAACAAGTTCTGTCACTAACGTCTGTCTCACAATCCCCTACACAACAGTCCCCATTAGTATGATATTTACATTGTTTACCAATCTCAATAAGGTTATTTATCGTTACTACTTCTGCATATTCTATATCATATAGCTTCCCAAACAGTTCTATTGGGTCATGACCATCTGGTATAGGTCCTTCAGTGATTAACACGTATACATTTTCGTACTCTTCACATTCTACATCATAGAAATGTGGGTCTTTAAATTTCTTAAGGGAGTCATGTAACTCTTGGGCTACCCCCGCTGGTCCTACCTCATCCTCTGTTGTCACATGGATACATACATAATCCATAAGTTGTTTCTCACTCATATTCATACCTCCTGTACTATATTGCTACCTCATCAACTACGTTCTAGGGATGTCACAGAACTTTCGTAGGTTTGGTTTGTACCACATGAGCTGGTCCATGATAGGCACCAGGGCGTCTGGTAGGTCTACAATATTCTTTATGTCTACAGCATCTGTCTTATAATCGGAGTATGTTTCTTCAAGAGTACACTCGTACATAGGGTATATAGTAGTGCTGGTAACCACTCTTGACTTAGCTGTGGGGTACACATGCACCATTAAGTCTGTTATATCAGGACGGTACACTGCCATACGCAACTGTACTTCTACTCTACACCCTGACTCCGTGAGGTATTTACCTTGTACCCAGTACATGTCACCACTGATTCCATAGTCCGTGCCATGCTTACCATACTCAATCTTACTACGCATAGGGGTCAGTCCCCTGCTAGGACGTGTAGACTTTGGCTTAGGTAGAAGTTTAATCTTGTTAAATACTATGGTGCTCATACATACATACCTCCCATATTACATTATGCCTTACTCTAAACTCATTTTAGATAAGCTTAGAGTAGGGCATAAGCCCCACCAAGCCTAGGTTACTCAGCAAGAGTTAACTTGTGTACCTCTACATTTTTATATTGAAAATATTGTACATCAATAACTACACAATCCTTGCGAGAAGCATAACACTGTTCATGTGCCGGATTATAGCACCCTTGGTCTAAAAATTCACCAGAATGGGCTATACTAATCAGGTTAGTATCTAATTCATGTATTGTGCCCAGTTCTTCCTTGGTAAGTTTATTCACTGGCTCAGGTGTTACTACCTCGAATTGGTTAAGTGATGCACATTGCATAGTTACACGATTCATAGGGTTAACCTCGTATTCCTCTAGTAACTTATCAACAGACTCCTTTGGTATTTTATTGTCTACCACATAAACATGAAGCTTACCCATACCTCACATACCTCCCATATTATATTAACCCACCCTTCAACCTAGTACACTAGACTGAAGGCTAGGTGGGCCGTAATCGGCCCGATAGCCTAGTTGTCTTCAGGATACTCTATTCTCTGGTCATCCCAGGGGGCCTGTATACTGGTATAGACTGGCTCACCAACTTCCTTACACCAATCAATAGCCTCGTCTATAGGACCACCATAGTAATCAGGCTGGTTACCGTCCCACAGCTCACGCCATAAGTCTTCTATACTCTCGTTGGTTACCATCTACCAGGGTTAGTGCTTTAAAGTCTCGCTTACCAGAATGGTCCCAAGCACTCCTATCTACTACTCGTATAATATGAGTGGGTAATCCCTCTGCTTGCGTATACTCCTCGATGTACTTTTTAGCATACCTCGTACACTGATGAATATCATATTCAGTTATCGACATAACCATTACCCAGTTTATCGAAGTATCATCATTCCAGTCGTTAGGCTCTTTAGCCTCAAATGCATAAGACCCACTAATATCAGTATTACGTACATGGTTTATTACACGGTCAATAGTAGCCTGGTCTAGAACCACTTTAGCTTTACCCATACCTCACATACCTCCCATGTTATATTGGTGTCCCCCACCCTAAGATATAGACTCATCTATATCTTAGGCTAGGGTGGGGCGGTAGCCCCACTCATGCCTATTCTTGATACCGTCTTATACCGTCTGACTCGTATCCGTGGATAATACCTACTGCATACAACTTAGTGTCTTCCAGGTACTCACTGAATTCTATAGGTTCTACATTCTCATTGGTATCCGGTACATATTCAGTGATGAACCCAGCATCAAATACCTCCTCGGATGTCAACACTGCATTACTTACCACATGAGTCTGATACCCTTCTGAGTTAGACGGATATGCATGCACCTCATACTCAGTATCCCCAGCAAATTTTCTATGCTTATCCAGCATCTTAACAGCCTGCTCATACGCCTCATGGCGGATATACCCATGCACCAATACTATCAACTTCTTACTCATATACACATACCTCCCATATTATACTCCGGGGATAACACCCCGCTCATAATTTTATTATACCTCATCTACACCCGGATATCAAACCTGGAATCCGGTCTAGCACACATGGACCGTCGTACCCTAGCTTACCCTGGACATATCATAAATTTTGATTATGGTTATACAAAATATAACCATAAATTTTTCTAATGATTGTAGGCTGGGTAGGTAGAACGACGCTTCAAATATTTCCGCTGGGGCTATACATGAGGATAGTCGGAGGTATCGTCCCACCAACTATCCCCACCACCAAGCCTAGGTCAATTTCTGTGTACTACCTCATATATTAAGTCTGACTCTTGAGTGTCCCATACAGACATATCCATCTTCTCTGCTTTCGTTATAGCCTTAGGCCCACTTTCGGATTCAATAAGTATAAACTGGGTTACAACTCTTTTAACTAGGTAATTATTTGCAGTCTTCATCTTACTCAGTAGCACTTCCTCATCACACCCAGGGCACCATACAGTATCCTCGTGCCCATCCACTAAGGGGAAACTACTAAGCTTAGCTACATGCCCGCAATGTGGACACACTCTTTTACCCATACCTCACATACCTCCCATATTATACTCCGGGGATAACCGCCCCGCTCATAATTTTATTATACCTCATCTACCCTCAGAAGTCAACCCCAATCTCGGGTATAGCCTAGCCCGGTCGGGTAGGTGTACTATCCCTATCAAGTACACCTACCACCTGTAGCGGGTCTAGCTAGCACGGCACTTCAAATTAGTAAGGAGGCATCGTTTAGCCTCCAGTATCCCCCACCACCAACCCTAGGCATATTCTTTCTCTACCAGCATGTCTACTACTTCCTGAGTAAAGTTCTTGAGTATCCACTTCTCCATATCAGTATTATCCATAGTGGTATCCCCGCCCATACTATCTATGTCTTCGTAGGTTACTGTGAACAGTACTTCGTCTTTAGCGTTGTACACATAAACCATACAGTGCATTGGGCTGTCACTTACGGTAATCCCACCCAGCTCCTCGATAGTGTCCATCATCTCATCGTGCTCATAGATACCTTCTCCACACATTACGCATACCTCCTATACTATTTATAACTCACTCGCTCCATGATTTAATTATGCCTCAACCAGAGCGGAAAGTCAATCCCGCTTTCATGGGTACCCTACTCTAGTTCGTGTAGACCTAGGTACCTACGAGTATGAACCGCATACACCACACCTGCTCATACCCGCTAGGCCACCTACCTAGAACGTCGCTTCATATATTAACAACTACTTTCGGCCTAGGGCCGGCTACGCTATGTAGCCAGCCTCCCGTAGAGCCATGATAGCCCGCATGCGCAATATCTTGGTATCCTCAGTGGGTTTGTATTCTACGTTAGCCTCAGACGCCATAGCTACCAACTGCTCGGTGGTATACCCAGAGTACTTAGACTTACTAGCCTTACGCTCCTTGGGGAAGTGTAACTCATTGATAGCCATAGCCACTCTCATACGGTTTATAGCCTCATGCTCACTCGGCTTCCAGGTAAGCCCAGATAGGGTAGCCCACTCTATGAGCTGAACATCTGATAACTTCTTAATAGCCTTCTTAAGGGCCTTATGCTCACTGAAACTCCCTACAGCAGGATACACAGTGTCAGGTTTAGCGGGTACTGGTTTGGTGGCTTCCTCAGTCTTAGTATCCACAGGCGGGGTATCCTCAGATACCTCTTCAATATATACCCCCATACCATCGTACAGGCCCGACTGTATGTCCTTCTTGGTAATCTTATCCACACCCAATGCCTCAGCTAGAGTCTTAAGGGTATCAAACTCCATACGCTCACCAGCTACCTCAACGATATACTTATCTACTTTCTTAGCCATTACACATACCTCCATATTTTATTATAGTGTGGGTACTCCCATCTCCATGTTCTTATTATGCCCCACCCGTAGCCAGATGTCAATCCCAGAAGTCAGGGTAGCCTACACCCATCTGGCTACGGCTAGGGGGTAGCCGGGGTATATAGCCGGAGGTATCATATAATCGCTCCCACCATATATCCCCACCACCATCCTAGCCATATTGTTTTTCTACCAGGGTCTCTATTATCTCTCGACTATAGTTATGTACTACCCAGTCAGTTAACTCCCCAATATCCATATTAAGATCACCACCAAGTTGGACTATTTCTTTATAAGATATGACGAATATGACTGCCTTACTATAGTCATATACATACACTTGTCGATGACAGGCACTCATACTCACAGTTATTGCACCTAACTCTCTTAAGGTTATGCTATCTGCTCCATGCTCAACATCACTCATATACCTACCTCTCATATCATATTCCTGGGGTGAAGTACCCCCGCTCATAATTTTATTATACCTCACATGAACCTACATCTCAAGTCGGAAACCCAGGGTAGCCTACCATCCACAAGGTACACCTAGCTTGGTAGGCCACCTACCTAGAACGTCGCTTCATATTTAGAAGAGTAGCGAGGAGGATACGCTTCACCACCATATCCCCCTCCACCAACCTAGGACTAAGCAGTGCTTTCTTCAAAGTGTACTACTTCTATACCTTCCTCAGCCATTTTCTCATGTAGCATATCAGTGAACTCGTCAACAGGAGTGCACTCTGGTAATACCACCTGCATTATGACACTGGTAATACTACATGTCTCTGGGGCACCAATTGTATGAACATGGTTACAACTAGGACATTTCATGTAGTTACCTTCTGTGTGTCCCCATTCATTAGATAGGGTTACTACTAAACATTTATCACACCTATACCCTTTACTTATCCCACCCACCTCCTATAATATTATTTACTCACCTCTAAACACTCTACAGAGTACTTAGAGGTATTGTGGGGCTATGCCCCACAATACCTATCGTACTAAGACTCCACCGAGTATCTCAGCGACTATCTTATCAAAGTTACTATCTGAGCTGTCACCAAATTCATAGTGAGGTGTGTCACTCCAGGAGTACCCAGCGTCATTCACCATCTGCACGGTAATATCCCCGTCATAGTTATCCGTATCCGCAGTCATAATCACAGCCACCTGGGTAGCCTCGTCATACCCATCATAATCCTTAAGTAAACGGGCCTTATCATCCACATGTAGGGGGTGTACCTCTACTCGCACTACCGGATATTCCTCCATACCTGACTCCATGGCCTCCCTAGCACGACCAACCCAGTTTTCCTCATACTGATATTCCGGGTTAACTACAGATGTCACTCTACTCATATACACATACCTCCCATATTATATTCACGAGGATAACCACCCCGCTCATAATTTTATTATACCTCACCCGTACCTGGAAGTCAACTCCAGAATCTGGGGTAGGGTACCCATCCATGTTCCTACACCTACCAGGCTAGGCTGGCTACCTAGGCCCGCCCTTCCTATTTTAGCGAGGAGGATACGCTTCACCACCATATCCCCCTCCACCAACCTAGGATTACTTGCTAGGATATTTAAGATCACACACTGGGTAATTACCAGAGTACACTATCTCGAATCTAAAACCCTCAAAGTCTAAGTCATATTCCTGTACATGCCACACACCATATTCACGGATGTCATCTTCCTCAGTCATAAGTATGGCTACATCATACACGTATGTCCCATCTGGGTGTTGACTGACACGGGCCAGCGGTATAACAATAGTACCAACCTGTAATTCCCCCTGTTGATTAGGTGACTCACACACCCGATACATAGTTTCCATACTCAACTCAGCACCGGTCACACTACTCATACACACATACCTCCCATATTATATTGTGGCTCACTGGCCATCTCCCCGGCTGGGCTACTCACCCCGCTCATAATTTTATTATACCTCACCCGTACCTGGAAGTCAACTCCAGAATCTGGGGTAGGGTACCCAGGCTGGGGTAGGTCTACCAGGGTAGGCGGGGTAGGTAGGACGTCGCTTCCTATATAGGAGTAGTTCGGAGGTAAAACGTCTTCCCACCATTATCCCCACCACCAACCTAGGTTTATTACTAAAATAAAGATGAGTACAAGGCTCAAGAGCCTTGTATCTTACCTGTCTCTATTTCTTTGATGATAGTAGACTTACAACAGGGACAGCCATACTCTTGTACCTTAGATGAGACAGCTCCAGTGCCATATTCTACGAGTATAGCTTCTTGCTCAGAAAACTCTAGCTCACAGTTTAAACATATAAACATAGTAGCCTCCTAGTATAGGTTCATTTAGTTTGTGTCTTTGTCTACCCTCTGTACACTAACCACAGTACAGGAGGTAGACAATAACTCTAACATGCTTAAGACTGCTTCTTCTCATCAATGTGTACTACCAAAAACACCATGAAGGGAGTTACTAACCATAGGAGTAGTCCAAACAGACTGTACAGTTCACACTTCATAGTATCCTCCTATACAGGAGACCTGGCTTACGCCAGGTAACCTGCTTCTCTCAGACTCATGATCACTCTCATACGTAGAATCTTGGAGTCCTCAGTAGGCTTATACTCTACATTGCTCTCAGTAGCCATGACCACCAGCTGCTCGGTAGTGTACCCAGAGTATTTAGACTTGCTAGACTTAGCTTCCTTGGGGAACATATGCCCATTGACTGCCATTGCTACACGCATCCGGTTGATAGCTATGTGCTCACTGGGCTTCCAGGTAAGCCCTAGGTGTATAGCCCACTGCTCTAGGTCAGAGTCAGACATCTTCTTGATATGCTTCTTGAGTGCCTTCTGGTCACTGAAGTGGCCCAATCCAGGGTATTCACTAGTAGTCACAGGTGGTGCAACCTTAGGTACTGGGGTGGTTGGCACAGCAGGTTTCTCATCAGTTGCCTCAGTCTCAGTCTCGATGTACACTCCCATGTCATCGTACAACCCACTGAGTATATCCTTCTCGGTGACTTTGTCTACTCCTAGGGCCTCAGCTAGGTCCTTAAGGGTACCAAAGGTCATTTTCTCTCCAGCTACCTCAACACAGTAGGTCTTAACTTTCTTAGCCATTACACATACCTCCATATTATTTAGTTGTGGGTACTCCCATCTCCATGTTCTTATTATCCCACTCACCAACCCAGATATCAACTCTGGATTCGTGAGTAGGGTAGGGGGTTACCCCCTACTCCTAGCTATATGACCTTGTCATTGACACTCACTAGCTTACCTCCGTCATACCGTTGCTTCCAGTAGCTATACCCACCAGGTACATTGGCGTTTATTAACTCGATATACCACCCACTACGCGGACCATTGTATTCCGCTGACATAACCTCCCCACGTACCCGTATACCCTGTGCCGCTATGACTACAGTGTCTCCCTTGTTAACTACAGCCTTGCTATCACTCATATACCTACCTCCCATATCTCACTCGGGGTGGCTACTCCCTCCCCCTCATAATTTTATTATACCTCACCTGGACTCGGATATCAAACCTGGTTCACTGTCTAGCGTAGGTCTAGCAGTAGGGCTACTGGCTGGCTAGGCTGGCTACCTAGGCCCGCCCTTCCTATTTTAGCGAGGAGGATACGCTTCACCACCATATCCCCCTCCACCAACCTAGGTGGGGTCATACGACCCCAGGTGTCTAGCCCAGGGTACGTAGGTACCAATCTGCTATCCCGTCTGCTATCTCAGGAGCATACCGGGTCAGTACTTCGTCCTCAGTCCACACATTTTCACTGTCGATGACAAGTGCCACCTCTCCTGCATTCACTCCAGCCCTCACCACAAATTTTGCACACGTACCTTCACTGTTGTCCATCTGAATCTCAAACAATTGCTTCACGCTTTCCATACGTATCTCTCCTCCCATGTCTGGTGTCGGCACCCGCTGTGCCTCACTCCCACCTGAATACATTGTACCATGAATCCACCTGGATGTCAATCCCAGGATACGGGGTAGGGTACCCATCGATGTAGGGTTACCGGGGTAGCGGGGGTAGGTAGGCCCGCCCTTCCTATTTTAGCGAGGAGGATACGCTTCACCACCATATCCCCCTCCACCAACCTAGGAGTATGCTTTTTCCATTAATTTATCCGTTATCTCCTGGGAATAATGTTTACGTACAAACTCTTGTAATTTCTTGTCGCTGACTTCTACTTTACCACCTAATCCCTCGATTTCATCATAGGATACGGATATCAACTCTTCCCCATCAGCATCCAGTACATCTACTACACAGCGCATGAGGCTGTCCCTAACAGATATGCCTCCTAGTTCATCGATGACTCTCTGCATGTCATCAAATTCATAGATACCCTCACAACACATATCCATACCTCCCATATTCTATTGTGGGTCACTGCCCTCGCTCCATGTTTTTATTATACCCCACCTAGACTCGGATATCAAGTCTGGAATCAACCGTAGGCTACTACTGATAAGTCTATCCCTACCGGGTAGCGGGGGTAGGTAGGCCCGCCCTTCCTATTTTAGCGAGGAGGATACGCTTCACCACCATATCCCCCTCCACCAACCTAGGATAGTACTACTTAGATTTCATATTTGTAAGACATTCCTTGCATACTTCTGGTATAAAATACAAGGTACAATCTATTCTACAATTAGGTTTATTAGATTCCTCACACCAGTTGCATTCAGCTACATTTACATACAAATCACAATTATTACATTTTCCACCTTCTATAGCTGCCTTAAGCAGACCCTTCATACACACATACCTCCCATATTATACTACCGAGAGTCCATCTCCGGTGGCCGTACCCGGCCCCTCTCGATGATTTAATTATGCCTCACGGGTGACCAAAAGTCAATCCTGGAGTCGTACATATAATAAGGGTCGGGGTGATATCTCTACCTGTACAACGGGTATAGGAGGTCTAGGTAGGCCGGGCCTTCCTATATAGTATCAAGATAATAGAAGGTAAACAGGCTAGGTAGGCCAGGGTTGGAGCTACTTTAAGGAGGGTAGTTCGGAGGTAAAACGTTTTCCCACCAAGTATCCCCACCACCAACCCTAGGTTTAGGTTATCAAAAAAGTTGTTGACTTTGTTTTGGTTCTCCTTCATAATTAATCCAGGGAGAACCAAAGGAGGTAGTAGATATGTTGAATAGTACTATGAAAGAATTGAATAAGATAAGAGTTAAACGGGGAGTAAAACAGGGTAGGTTTAAGGTGGTTGTTCCTATTAATAGTAGACCCCTAGAATCAAGTAAGGGGGAAGGTTCAAGGGATAACGTGGCCAGTATATTCGAGAAAGCTAATCAGTCAGCTATGATAAAACAGATGTTGATCGACAGAGTTAGCGTTGAAAAGACTATCAACTCTATCCTAGGAGTGATAGTCCAGATAAACGAGCCGTTATTGGAAGTTATAACTCAGATAAGAAAACCATTACAAGAAGCATTGTTGAACTTGGAAACCCGGGTAAATTGGCTGGAGAATGGACTGTCCCATGAGGTGGACTCCTATAGGGTAGACGAATTGGTAAAACAAAGTTTATCTGAGATATTGTATAATGGGATAAACCATTCAAAGGAGCTATGCCTGTCAAAGATTCCCCCTAGTACTACCACGGAGGTTGCTACGCCCAAACGTGCAGTACCCTCAGGAAATATTGTTGTTAGTGGGGATGCAGTCATAAGAGTATCAAACAAAGATATTACCAATGATGGGGTATACTCTATCGTGTATGACCTAGAAAAACAGGGGATGGATGTTAAAGTCATTAGCAAGGTGGTAAAACGCTTTCCTATAATGAATTTATTGTTGTACAACTCTCGGTATAAGAGATGGGATAGTTCTTCTCAATTTTATAAATGCTACACTGAATGGAAAAAGAACCAACTTAGGTAGGTTGGTTCTTTAGTAGAACTATTAGTTTCATCCTCAGTAAAGGGTCAGGAAGTGTAACCAGGTCTTCATCCCATAACATTTTGAGTTTAACCTTGTCTATTAGAACTTTTGTTGAGCATTTCTTGAGATTTCTTATAGAATACTCTGGGAAATGATGTTTTATAAGCAGACTAACCAACTTCATCCTGGTTATACTGTGGTTACTAGAAGGTCTGAACTCTAGACCTTCTAGTTTGACCCAGTACTCTAATTGTTCATTAATCAGAGGTTTACAGAAATCCTTAAGTTCCTTTCTAGTTAGAAAGTCCCCTAACTCTGGGTATTCCCCAGTCGGTATTTGAGCTTCATGAGATGGCACCATTGATATGTACTTATGTTTACCTCTTATAATCTGCTTTCTAGTCACTTTTTTAACCCCTAATGCCTCCGCTACTTCCTTTAGAGTGTCGAAGACCATTATGTCTCCTTCAGCATTCATTAGATACTTGTGTCTCATGTTAGTTACCTCTGGTTATGGGGACCATAGTAAAATCGTCTACCCTGAAATTCAATTCATTTTCCTCTAAAACCATAACGAATCTCACTATGTAAGGGGTTCTAGCCTCATCCTCAGCTTTCATTAAACCCCTAACTTTGTACAAATTAGGGTTACAACTAATCTTTTCTATATTGCTTGGGTTATATTCTTCAAACTCCAGTGAAGCCTTTTGACTCATGTTCTTACTTATAATAGATTTGGTAGCTACCCACGCTCGGTACTCTACTGAATATCCATCCTGTGTGCCTTCACCGCGGTCTGTGCATCCGGCAGCTAATGCAGAGACAATTAGTACAAGCAATAATAATTTTCTCATAACTCCCTCCTTTTCTTTAATTTTGGCTGATTTGAAACGAAAAATCCAGTCGAAAACGTGGGGTAGCTATCCTAAAGATAGTTTAAGAGGATAAAAAACGAAGCAAATATTTGCCTCGTCTTTTATCATTTGTTCAGTTTTAACCCTTCTGGTATGTGCCCAGAGGTTACATCATCGGTACTTATGAAATATACAGGGCCTTCCACAGGGCTAAGAGTCTCAAAGCTTAACTGCATGTCCTCTAACAAACTTGGGCTATGCCTAGTTGTTCTTTCATTACGGGACACACATTCTTCTGAGGGGGTATCCATTAATATTATTTTCAAAGGGATACTAAACTCTTTTGCAATGTTTCTCCAGACTAACCGTTTTTCATGAGTCAAGTTAGTGGCATCTACTAAAACTGCCTGGTTTCTGTCTATTAAAGCTTTGACTGTAATATGGGTTATCCCAGTGATAAATGGTTCAGCCGAAAGAACAAATTGCTGGCCATGTAACGCCAGCCTTATATTGTCAGGGCAGACCACAATCCACCCTTCCTTTTGAAGGAGATTTGCGTATGTGGACTTTCCACTAAGCGGCATTCCACACATTATGGCTAATTGTTTGGATTTATTGGCACACTTGTTGCTGTACTTACAAAAAAGACTGCATGTAGCGGATGTTATTTGGTATGACCCAAAGCAACTGGTATGTTTGTCCATCATGATAATCTCCTTTTAACGTTTAATCGTTTGACTAGATATTCGGTTACCTGATTAGACCTGTAGTTTATTTACGAGCAGTTTTGATTGCACGTATATTACAGATATATACCCTGCGTAGTTACTCAATTCTTTAGGTAGTTTTTTCATGCCAGTATCCGTAGTCTCGCAGTAGAGGCTGTTTACACAGCTAAATATCTCTTCTGCCAGTTCCAAAGGAGTTGTAGCTTCCTCTGCTTCTTTCATACGTTCTGACAGTGGTTTACGTCTTTCTTCCACTCATGGTTACCCCTTTCGTTTGTATTCGTGCTAGACTATAGGATATATTGATTCTTCTTAGGTACTCCAAACTGTCTTAGGAGTGAGAACACCCAAGATAAACTAGCTAGTAAGGTTTGCCGCCATACTTATAAGGACGCTGAGAATTTTCGGCTATTTTTCTTAGAATAGCATCCTCTAGATCAATACCCAGGTCGCCACAGACAACCGCAGTACGCAGGATAATATCCGCTAGTTCTTCAGCTATACGGTCGATTCCTTCTTCATTTCTATGTGCTTTTAGTGCCTCGGAAACCTCACTATGAATCAGTGCAATATCCGTGGTAAAATGCACCAATTCAAACCCTTTTATTATACGGTGCATCACGTGTGCTCTCTTAACCATTTCAGGAATTGAAAGTCTAGGGAGTTTATTAGGACCATTAATACCTCCCATAACTTCACGCATAGTTCTATCTCCATGTTCCCATGTTCCCTTAAGTCTTTCATTGTTCTCAATCATGTCAGCAACCAAACCGGCGTAAGGTTCGTCTATGTTAACAACCATATACCTTTCGTTTTCGTTTATTTTTCCATCCTTCGGAGTTACTCTGAATTTATTTATACCCATATCTTTGCTCCTCATAATTTATTTTTACTGTTTATGCGGGTTCCAGGACGGCGTATACCCTGACATTAGTTTGGTAACCCTAAACCATATAAAAGGAGTTCTGTGTTGGACAGACCGGGATTACAAACGCTGGGTTAACCGAATGTGAACATACTTATTGTCCCAGTCATTTCTCTCCCACAGTGGTTACATACCCAACGCTTTCTCCTGTACTTAGTACCTTTACGAGAAGTAACAGTTGTCCATTTATATTCCCCGTCACTTCTAGGGTGTTTATATTCGCCTTGTCTAGCAGGGCAATCCTTATGATAACAATAATAAGTCACCGCAAAAGGATTATGGTTAGCATCAGGATGGGTCTTAAATTCTACTATCGTTTCCTACCCCCGTTTAACTACTCTCTATTAGTCATACATGTAAACCCAAAGGTCAAATCCTTTGCTAATACAAAGCCAATCTGCATTCTCTTTGAGCTTTGTACAAGTACCTTTAAAGTGGTGATAGTCTTTTCTATACATGTACATACAGTTATCACAGGACCTCTTGATTTCCTTACCATGCATGTACATGTTACACTTAAGCTTACTGCTACTGTAAAGGGCGCAAGCATTTTCTATACAAGGTTTATTCAGAAACGGGCAAAGTCCTTTACCATCAGCCAACGCACCAAACCTCCAGTATCCCTGTGACTGTTGTGCCTACACAAAAGGGAACCAGGCAATAGACAGGTTCCCTTGCAAGTATCACAAGTATTCTATGTTTACCAAGATAATAATTGGGTTACACCAATTCCGCTATAGCAATATCTGCCATTTTTAGTATAACCTCAGCTGACAAGTCGTTGTGCGTGTAATTAATAAGATTTCCTGCACTATTGCAGCCACGTATCACTGTTCTGGTACTGTTGGCCACAAATCCAATGTGTTTCCCTTGATAATACACAGCTATAGCTTCCCTGTCATGCTCGTTGTTTGGGTCTGCTTTCAAGTCTACCACGTCACCTATTTCAATTACACTGGAACCGAATTTGTAAGTCATACCCACTATAGTTATCAGTTTTCTCATCAGTACATCCTCCTTTAATTTTAAGTGTGCGTGTTCAGTATTCCTGTAGAAGATTCTAATTAATCACAGCCTTACCGCCCATAATTTGTAGTAGGGCTCTACCAAGTGGGGTAAGGCGGGAGACCCTGCTCTTCCCCATATCAACTATATCAACCAGTTCAAGTGCTGTGAGCATCATTAAGGAATTGTCCAGAATATTCCTTTTTACAAGAGCCTGTAGGGACAATTCCTCTTTGTTTAAATTATCTCTAAGGATGAGCACACTTAGAACAGACAATGCCTCAGGGGGTAACTTGCTATGCGCTCTCAGTAGATAATCCGTTAGCGGTTGGTTTAATGGCATTAACATCTCCTCCTATCTATTACTTGTAACATATTTAGCATTATTGCCGCCATGAATTATGAGGATAACACAGGACTATGTAATCCTCCTAAAGTAACTTACCCAGGTCTAATGAGGCTGGACTCGTAACCTGTAGACAAGTCCCTAGAGGGCTCAGGCTAACACAGACTAATCCTTAGTCTAAAGGACTAACAGGGAAGAGCTATCGGGGTTTGTATACATTATATAAACTTATGGACATTATTTTAACCCCCCCTCCCCCTGTTTTTTGCTAGTGAAAACGACCCGATGGCCACCCCCCTTAAGAAGATTTTCTATAAACGCATGTCTTAAATATCCCGGCAATATCTAGCCCGCTCTCCCTCCTGCATATACTAGCCCACACCAACGCCCAATAATGGGCAACGGTGTAACAAGGTGTAACAAGGTGTAACAAGGTGTAACAAGGTGTAACAAGGTGTAACAAGGTGTAACAAGGTGTAACAAGGTGTAACAAGGTGTAACAACTAAAACTGATCTATTAGGTTACTCCAACATTCTGTACCATCTAAATTACATATTTCATTGGTATTAGAGTCATGGACACAAATAGATCCTATGTTTGTACCAATCAACTTAGGGCATTTAAAGTTATACACTATTTCCCGTAATATTTTCTTGAGCTCCACCACGGGTCTCTTAGGTGCCGGTAACTCAACATACCAATTAGTTGCTAAAACGTCCTGTAGAGTTACCT
>Ga0209000_1001123_pt1 | contig 18585 bp, 15 predicted proteins | sample RifGroD2_FD_183998 | JGI IMG/M metagenome (GOLD analysis project Ga0209000, IMG submission 183998) | Groundwater microbial communities from Rifle, Colorado, USA - Groundwater D2 (SPAdes) (version 2) | ecosystem: Environmental > Aquatic > Deep subsurface > Groundwater | place: Rifle, Colorado...
CCCGCATTTCCTTGAATTTCAACTTACAGGATGCTTCATCCGGAAAGTTTTCAATAAATTTGATTAGATTCACATCAAAAGTTTTTCTGTAATATAACCAATTTGTTTATCTTTCCCGATAGTCATATAAAGTATTAATATGTAAAAAAGCTAACAGCAGAAATTCAAAGATTTAATAAAAGTTTCATGTAAATATTTATCCCCAACTTATAAATCCAGTATGAATAAAAAAAAATTATACAGCAGAGCCACGCCAAAATACAAAAACGGCACTTCGCTGGTAAAGGCTTTTCCCGTAATTCCTCCGTCGGATGTGAGGTTGTGGGTTTCAGGTTGAAAAAAATGCATTCCTCCCTGGTAATAATTCAAAGCGATGGAAGCACAATCGGATTGCCTCCATTTATGAACCGATTGGGGCTGGTAGAAAAGGGTTTGGTGGTATCGGTACATAAAGCCGATGGCAACCAGCAACAAAATAAAAATTAGGGATGGAAGATGCTTTTTCATGGATGCGAAAGGCTTGAATTCATTTTATTGATTAATATGATCCCGATAAATCCGAAATTTTCCCAAGCCCCATTTTTGCATCCGGTAGCTTATGGAAACCCCAAGTACCCCAAACCCATATTGGATGCTCCGCTTCAGATTAATGGATGAAGCCTCGTCAAAATATTTGGTAGGGCAGGTGATTTCAGCAATTTCAAACCCTTTAAAGCATATTTGTGCCAGCATTTGGTTGTCGAACACAAAATCATTGGAATTGATGTTATAGTCAATGTTTTTCAAAACATTTTGTGAAAATGCCCGGTAGCCGGTGTGGTATTCTGATAACTTCTGGTTCATCAGGATATTTTGAGTGAAAGTCAGTACGCGGTTGGCCAGGTATTTATACCAGGGCATGCCGCCTTTCAACGCTCCTTTTCCCAGAATGCGTGAACCCAGGACTACTTCATATACTTGGTTGGCAATAAGATAAGCCAAGGAGTGTATGAGTTTTGGCGTATATTGATAATCGGGATGCAGCATAATTACAATGTCGGCACCCAGTTCGATGGCTTTGTTATAACAGCTCTTCTGGTTTCCCCCGTAACCCAGATTTTTTTCGTGCTGTATCAGGTGTTGAATACCTAATTTTTTTGCTACTTCAACGGTGTTGTCGCAGCTATGGTCATCAACAAGTATGACAAAATCCACGATATCGAAAGGAATTTCCCGGTAGGTTTTTTCCAACGTATTGCTGGCATTGTATGCAGGCAAAACCACTGCTATTTTTTTGTTCTGTATCATATTTAATTATTCTTTGGGTACCGGACTGCCATTACAAATCCGTTTTTTTCGTAAATTTTTTCAATGTCTGAATAATTTTTGAATACCTCATCGGAACGGGTATTTTTCATAATAAAATAGGCCGGCTTGTCGATAGGGCCCTTTAACAACCATTCCAAATCATTGGATTCAGGGTGCGCTGCCGGCATTTTCTGTCCATAAAAATAGGGGGCATAACTTTTATAGCCAAGTGTGGTGACATAGCAATCGCAACCTTGTTTTTCTTTAAAAAAAGCAATGGCAGCATGTTGCGAATATTGCTCAATTTTAGGAACAATAACTACCAAAGTGCTATAGCTAAAAAGTGTTATTCCTATGAACAATGTGAGGATGGAAAGCCATCGGTAATTCTGGCGGATCAGGAACATACTTGATAAAACACCCGAAAGTAGGATTAATGCTACCAAAAATTCCCAACCCGACCAATTTACCTGGGCTGAAAGATTCGCCGCGGCAAAAGGGTCTTTATCTGTCAGGAAATCAACCATCTTGGTTTTATAAGCCTCAATAAATGTTGCTCCGGCTACAAAAGCAGCAATTAGCCCTCCAGTTCCAATAAACGAGAGTTGAAGCCATTTTGGAATCTTAATCTCATTATGCAAGAACTGGTAAACAACAGTAGTGCCAATAAAAGAAACCGGAAAATAGGCCAACGAGGAATAATGTACAATCTTTGTTTTGACAATTGTAAACACCACCAAAACAACGCCTAAAAGTATTTTTATCCAGAGGAGCGTGTCAGTATTTAACTTTTGGATTGAGTTTTTCCCAAACCCCATTAATGCGAAAAACGAAATAGGAAAAACCCCTACTAAGATCACAACCCAGTGATATAAAAAGAACCCTCCATGCCCGGCATCCTGGGTCTGAAATAACCGGATCTGGTATTCCACAAATTCTTTAATAATGCCAAAATTCCCAAAACTTATCTGGAGGATGAACCAAAAACCGCCGACCAACAATACCAGGATTAAAAAGAGCATTACATCGCCCCACGTAAAGGAAACCCTGAATTTTTTGAATATCAGAAAAATGAACAGGGTTAAACCAAAAAGCATGAAACCTACCGGGCCTTTGGTCAATATGGCCAAACCAATTAATATGGCTGATACGATAAGGCTGGGGCGGTGCTGCCGGTTCAGGTATTGAAAAGCAAAATAGAGGCTGCTGAATATAAAAAGGTTGAACCAGGGATCGATAATCCCCGATTTGAAATAAATAAATGGTAACAATGACCCAGCATACGAAACAACCCAAATAAAACCAAACTTTTGGTTTACCTCTTTTTTCCCAATCCAAAACAAAAAACATAAAGTAAAAATGCCGCAAACAGCATTCGGAAAGCGGGCTGCAAATTCATTGATGCCAAAAAGTTTCATTGATAGAACCTGAAACCAGATAAATAAAGGAGGTTTTTCCCAAAAGGGTTCATAATTGATCCGTACTGTAAGGTAATCGCCTGTAACCAGCATCTCCCGGGCCGACTCGGCAAAATTGATCTCATCCCAATCGAATAGGGGAACCCACCCAATAAATGGAACAAATAAAAGCGCGGCTGCAATTGCGATAAATAAATAATTGAATAAGTTCTTATTTCTCATACGTGCTTCAAACATACCAAAAAAACGGTAAACAATAAAAGGATAAAACCTTCAATTAATTATCCCAATGTTCGAATTCCTTGTGTAAAATTGCGTTGCTGATTGATTGTAACTAATTGATAACGATAAGTTAATTTAAAGGATTTAGGTTGTTTAAAAGAATTCAAAAGTTCATCGTTCAAAAGAAAAAATTATTAGTAAATTCGGGGCTGGTTTTTAAAAAATGATACCAAGAGGAATTGATTAGTTTCGAATATTAAATTACAGCATATAATGAAAGTAGATGTTTTGTTAGGGCTTCAATGGGGCGATGAAGGAAAAGGAAAAATTGTGGATGTATTAACTCCCACCTATCACGTGATAACCCGTTTTCAGGGAGGTGCCAATGCTGGTCACAGTCTTGAATTCAATAATATGAAGCATGTGTTGCACCTGATACCCTCGGGTATTTTTCATGAAAATGCTGTCAATATTATAGGTAATGGTGTGGTATTGGATCCGGCTATCTTCCGGAGTGAAGTGATTGAAATTGAGAAGAAATTCCACATCGACCTTACCAAACGGCTGCAAATAGCCAAAAAAGCCAATTTAATTGTCCCGACCCACCGGATTCTCGATGGTGCTATGGAAGAGGCCAAAGGCCAGGGGAAAATCGGTTCAACCTTAAAAGGGATTGGACCAGCTTATACCGATAAGGTAGGAAGAAACGCGTTGAGGGTAGGGGACATCCTGTTACCAAATTTTAAAGAAAAATACCAGCACCTGAAAGAACTTCATTTGAAACAACTGTCGTTGTACAATTACCAATTCGATATTTCCCAACTGGAAAAAGATTGGTTTGAGGGGATTGAATTGATCAAAACTTTCGCGTTGATCGACAGCGAGCATATTATCAATAAATACATTCAGGAAAAAGAGACCCGCATATTGGCCGAAGGCGCCCAGGGTTCAATGCTTGATATTGATTTTGGTTCTTATCCTTTTGTAACCTCATCGAATACCATTTGTGCCGGAGCTTGTACCGGAATGGGAATAGCCCCTTCAAACATTGGCGGGGTGAAGGGAATCTTTAAAGCCTATTGTACCCGTGTGGGTTCAGGCCCATTTCCAACGGAATTGTTCGACGAGATTGGACAAAAACTCCGTGAAATTGGTCATGAATTTGGGAGCACCACCGGACGCCCGCGCCGGTGCGGTTGGCTCGACCTGGTGGCATTGAAATACAGCATCATGATCAATGGCGTAACCGAGCTTATCATGACCAAAGCCGATGTACTCGATAATTTTGATACCCTTAAAGTTGCCGTTGGTTATAAAGTAAACGGAAAACCATTGGATTATTTCCCCTACGAGATCGACCAGAAGATTGAACCTATCTATAAAGAATTTCCGGGTTGGAAATGTGACATTACCTGTAAGAATTCAGAAAAGGAACTTCCTAAAGAATTGATGGATTATGTCCGGTTTATTGAAACGGAAACCGGGGTTCCTGTTAAAATGGTTTCCGTGGGACCCGACCGCGATGCTACTATTTTGAGGTAGTAGTTTTCGAAGAAATTTTCAACAGAAGTTCTATTTCAGCGTAGTAACCTTACAATCCTAACCTTGCCATAGGGGTAATATCGTGTTGGGCAAATTCACCTTTTAAGAATTTATAATATCCGGTAATGGCTATCATTGCTGCATTATCGGTGGTATAGGCAAATTTGGGAATGTAGATGTTGGCATGGTGTTTTTTTCCATATTGAACCAGAGCCTCGCGCAACCCGGAATTGGCCGAAACCCCTCCGGCTACGGTAATTTCTTTAATACCCAGATTTTTTGCTGCCTGATGCAGTTTATCCATCAGAATTTCAATTATGGTATGCTGTAACGAGGCACATAAATCGTTTTTGTTTTCCTCAATATAGTTGGGATTGGTTTTCAGTTCGTCGCGCAAGTGGTAAAGGAAACTGGTTTTTAAGCCGCTGAAACTGTAATTGTATCCTTCAATCCGGGGTTTGGCAAATTTTATTTTGGTGGGGTTTCCCTCTTTGGCCAATTTATCTACCATCGGTCCTCCGGGATAGGGCAGTTGCATCACTTTGGCACATTTATCGAAAGCCTCGCCTGCGGCATCATCAATGGTGGAGCCAATAACCTCCATGTGGAGGTGATCTTTTACCAGTACCAGTTGGGAATTGCCCCCCGAAACCAGCAGGCACAAAAATGGGAAGTTGGGTTGGTTGGTATCGTTTACATCCTCCTTAATAAAATGGGCGAGCACATGGCCTTGCAGGTGATTCACCTCAATCAGGGGAATGTTTTGAGCCAGGGCAAACCCTTTTGCAAACGAAGTCCCCACGAGTAACGAACCCAACAGACCCGGCCCACGGGTAAAAGCCACTGCTGAAATATCGGAGGGAGAAATTCCCGCCTGTTTGATAGCCGCATCCACTACGGGGACAATATTTTGCTGGTGAGCCCGGGAGGCCAGTTCTGGAACCACACCCCCAAATTGTTGATGCACCAGTTGGTTTGCAATCAGGTTCGAACGGATGACACCATCCGTAATGACCGATGCCGAAGTATCGTCGCACGATGATTCAATACCCAAGATAGTTATGCTCATAAGAATTTCTTTCGATAAAAAGAACCGCTCCTTTTTATATTTATATTTAGCAATTATTATTTTTGCTCTTCCAGCTTTGTTGGGGGGAAGCAAGCTTAAACAATTAAAACGCCAAAATTATTAAAAAAACAGCTAAAATAGTAGCTTATTTTGTCCTTATCCTGACAGGGGTGGTGGTAGCCTTTTGGACCGCTATGCGCACACCTGCCGTTCAAACAATGATTGCAAAAAAGCTTGCCTCGCAACTGTCGGCAAAATTCCATACCGTGATTTCCATTGAACGGGCCAGATATGGTTTGAAAAGAAACCTTGTGTTGCAAAACCTGTTGGTAAAAGACCTTGAAAACGATTCTTTGATTTATATTGAAAGGTTGGATTTGACTGTAAGTAAGCTAGAACTCCTTCACAAAAAGCTTGAATTGGCGCAATTGGATGTCAAAAATCTGAAAAGTAAATTGAAAACCCTGACTGATTCAACCTACAATTTCAGTTTTATTCTCGATCAATTAAATTCGCAAAGCGGTGATCCATTGGAATGGACCATTTCACTTTCCGATTTAAACATGGTGAACAATAGCATTCAGTACCAATGGGGAACCGAGCGTTTCCATTTTAATGACATCTCGGCTCATTGTACTGATTTTGTTTACGATTCCACACAGCTTTCCTTTAACCTGAACAGCTTTTCGTTTGGATTAAACCAACAAATCAATGTCCAAAATATTTCATTCAATTTTAATCTGGATCAACAAAAGGTTGCTTTTGACGAAATTCATCTGTTGAGCAATCATTCGTATGTGAATGTCGATAAATTCTATATCAAAAATGGTAGTAACCGGCAGCTTCCGGTACTTCACTTTGAAAAGGTGCAGTCGAAGATTTTCTTGAACGAATTTTCAAGTATTATTCCTCGGTTTAGTCAGACAGCTGACTATTTTTCTATTACAGGAAATTTAATAGCCAATTTGAAGTCGATAAAAGGGGAACAAGTTGTCTTGCGATTGGGCAACGAAAGTGAGCTTCAGTCAAGCTTTGTGGTACATAATTACAATACGCTAGATAGCATAGACTTCGCACTTAATATTCAGGAACTGCATTCAAATGTGACGGATATAAAACACATTGCCTGTCATTATTTTAAGCAAGACACCAATCAATTAACCAATTTTCTTGATCCTTTGGGTAAGTTAAACTTTCAGGGAACTATAAAAGGGAACAATAATGAAATAGATGCTGCCGGAAGATTTGCTTCAGCAATTGGTGTGATACATTCTGATGTCCATTTGGAACGGAAAACGGACAATCAGAAAATATCCATAGATGGAAATCTGCGAGCTATACCCATTTACCCTTCGGTGTTGATACAAAACAAATCTATTGGTGAGCTGGCTTTTAATTTAAATACCCATGGGTTTTATTCTTCAAAAGAGGGAATTCAGATGGGTATTGATGGGATGATTCAAAAATTTGTCCTGAATGGGCGTTCTATTGATTCAGTTGGGGTGAAAGGAAATATTGAAAAGGAAATGTTTACGGGCCGTATCTCGTCATTCGATCCTAAAATCAGGTTCGACTTTGAAGGGGTGTTAAACTTCGATACACTTCCTTCTTACGATTTTACCCTCAATATGTATTACGCCAATTTGTATCAATTGGGGTTTAATAAAAAGGATTCGTTGGCAAATCTTTCATTTGATGTTAAAGCCAAATTTTTGGGCAATAAATTCGAAAACTCCTCTGGTGGCATTGTGGTAACCAATTTGTACTACTTTAAAGACACAACCTATTTTGCCACCGATAGTATTTCGGTTTCATCGGTACCAACTGCCAAAGGGAACCGGTTCAATTTTAATTCGGAATATTTTACCATAGAACTCGAAGGCCATTTCAACACGCTTACCGTGTCGCGCGAGATTGAAACGTTGATTAAGCATCACTTGCCTTCACTTGGCAAAAGCGACCCGAAGAAAATGACCAACGACTTTACCTTTACCATTGTTGCCGAATACCCCCATCCGTTGACCGGGCTTTTGCTACCCGAATTCCGCATTTCACCGGGAACCATTGTTACAGGCAGGTTCGATGGTGCAAGCAACAACCTTAATTTCTCGGTATTCTCCAACCGGGTGGAATTCTTTAACCGGAGGATTGATGAGTTGAATTTAAAGGCATACACCAAAAACAATCGGTTGTTTGTGAATATGGATTCCAAAGAGTTCCGCTATGCCGAAAACACTTCGTTGAAAAATTTTATGTCGAGTATGAATATTTTCAACGACAGTATTAAACTCAATTTCAATTGGAACAACTGGTTGGACAAAAACTACAGCGGAAACCTGAATTCGTTGGTTACTTTTTCGAAAAATCTACAGAATTTTAACCTTAAACTGGATATTTATCCCTCGAACATTGTAGTACACGATACTATCTGGTATTTAAGCAAAGCAAGTTTAATAAAAGATTCCTCGGGTTTCTCCGTTGCAAACCTTAAGATCGACAATGGAAGTTCCGACGTGAGCGTCGAAGGAAGGGTATCCAAAAATCCAAACGACAGCCTGAGTATTTCGCTCAAAAATATTAACCTTACCTATTTAAACCCCATAATTAAAGATGACCAACTGCTTTTAGGAGGGATTATCACCGGGAAAACAGTGATTAAAGATGCCATGGCTTTTATTCAAATAAACTCCAATTTCGATGTTCAAAACCTGAGCCTGAACCATGAACTTATTGGCAATACCCATCTTGAAAGTAGTTGGGATCAGACCAACAAAAAATTAGATATGTATTTTGATGCCAGGATAAATGATCTATCAACGATTGAAGCAACCGGATTTTATCTGGCACCCGAGGATTTTTTGGATATCAATGTCAATCTCAACAGGCAATCGGTAAAAATACTCCAACCCTTTTTGGAACCTACTTTTATTCATTTGAAAGGGGAGCTGGCCGGGAAAATCAAACTGTATGGAACCTATCCCGATTTGAAATGGAAAGGTTCCGTTTTTACCGACAATACCTCGTTTACCATTGCTAGCACCGGGGTAAATTATCAGCTTAGGGATTCCGTTCAGCTTAACAATTTTCAGATTCTGTTTAACAATGCACATGTTTTCGATAAGGATCAAAACGAGGCAACCGTAAATGGGAATATCACCCACCACCAATTTGGCGATTTTTCCATCGACCTGAAAATGAACACACAGCGTATCATGGGAATCAACACCCGGGCTGTAGATAACCCACTTTTTTATGGAACGGTTTATGGTTCAGGTTACGTAAAGATTTATGGGCCTACCGATGCTATTAACATTGATGTTTCGGCCACTACGCTTAACAACTCCATTTTTAACATCCCTTTAGAGGGAAAAAGCGATATTGAGGAGAACAGTTTTATTGAGTTTTATGATCCCTTGGAGGTAAAAAAATCGGAAAGCGAAAAACAGAAACAGCTTGTTGAAGATGACTATGAAACCAACTTAATCATGGATCTTACCGTGACTCCTGATGTGGAGGTTCAAATTATTTTTGATCCAAGAATAGGTGATGCCTTGAAAGCTCATGGATTTGCCCGGTTAAACATGGAATCGCTGAAAAACGGCTTCTCCATGTATGGCGACTATCAGATTAGTAAAGGAGAATTTACCTTTGCCCTACAAAATGTGATTCATAAAAAATTTGAAATCTTGGCCGGTAGTAACGTCATTTGGTCGGGCGATCCCATTGATGCCCAAATAAACCTCGATGCAATTTATAAAATACGGCGGGCTTCTGTGTATGATTTGACTTTTGACGATGCCGACAAAGAAAAGAAAGTAGAGGTTGATTGCCACTTGTTGATGACCGATAAACTGGTAAACCCCACTATTAAATTTGCTGTTCAGGTTCCAGCAACCACCAACGAAGCCGCCATTGACCAGATTAATACCTTACCCGAAGAGGAGATAAACAAGCAGGTACTTTCCCTGTTGCTGGTAAATAAATTTATGCCTTTGTACCAGCAGTCTTATGCCCCGAATACCTCTGGAGGCCTTGGAGCTACTACAGTTAGCGAATTACTTTCGAAACAATTAAGTAAATGGATTTCGCAAATCAATACCGATTTCGATCTAGGGTTTGTTTACCGCCCCGGTACCGAAACTACCGAACAGGAATATGAAGTAGCACTTTCAACCAATCTTTGGAACGACCGTATTACGGTGAACTCGAATTTGGGATATACCGTGCAAAACCAGTTAACGACTGCCAAGAGCCCATATACCACCGACGTTCAGGTAGAACTGAAGGTAAACCAGAATGGGAACATCCGTTTACGGGCGTTCCAAAAGGTGAATAACGACATCGAGTTTTCACAGGCCCCCTATACCCAGGGTATCGGAATATTTTATACTGAAGAGTTCGACGATTTCAACGATTTGATGATAAAAATGTTCCGTAAAGAGTATGCCTTTAAGCCCGAGGAGCCTGAGGTGAAAAAAGAAGAATAAACCCTGAAACAATACATGAAAGTATATCCCGTTAATTTTATATATTCGCTATAAATATTAAACCACAGATATGATGTTGATTAATTTTTTGCAAGTTACCTTAAATCAGCCTACACAGGTTGAAGATTCGTTGAATGCCTTTGATCTGGCGGTTAAAGGAGGTTGGGTAATGATTCCTTTAACCCTATTGCTGGTTATTGCCGTTTATATCTTCTTTGAACGGTTTATGGTATTACGGAACGCTTCGCGGATAGATACCAATTTTATGAACCGGATAAAGGATTACATTCACGATGGCAAAATTGAAGCAGCCAGTACCCTTTGCCAATCGACCGACAACCCCATTGCCCGGATGATTGAAAAGGGAATCAGCCGTTTAGGCCGACCTTTAAACGATATTAATACTGCGGTAGAGAATATTGGAAACCTGGAGATTGCCAAGCTTGAGAAAGGATTACCCATGTTGGCTACAATTGCCGGGGGTGCCCCTATGCTAGGCTTTTTTGGAACCGTAATTGGAATGGTTGAAGCATTTTACAATATGTCGAAAGCAGGGAACAATATTGACATCACTTTACTTTCGAATGGAATTTATGTAGCCATGGTAACAACCGTGGGTGGGCTTATCGTGGGTATATTGGCATATTTTGCCTATAATTTTTTAATTGCCCGTGTATCACGGATTGTCTATCGGTTAGAAGCCAGCACTTTGGAATTTATGGATTTGTTAAACGAACCTGTGAATTAATAAGCTAAAGGTTCCCTTTCTAATTTTGTTAATTATTGATTAAAAAATGGCTTTAAAACGACAAATAAAAATAAGTTCCGAATTCAGCATGTCCTCCATGTCCGATTTGGTTTTTTTGTTGCTTATATTTTTCATGATAACCTCCACATTAATTGCTCCCAATGCTTTGAAATTGCTACTGCCACAAAGTAATAATCAAACCATGGCCACCAAACCTATCACTACGGTTTCAATTACCAAAGACCTGCAATATGCCGTTGAGGGGCAATATATTGACTTTTCAATTTTAGAAAGCGCTATTGTAAATAAAGTAGGCCCGGCATCAGGTTATCCGGAGCCACCAACCATATCATTACATGTCGATAAGAGTGTAGACATGGAACATGTGGTTAAGGTGATGAACATTGCCAAAGATCACCAGTACCGGCTGATTTTGGCTACGGCACCTTTAAAATAAAACACTATGAACCTCTCAAAAGAACAACGGTTTGGCTTTTTCAGTACCTTCCTGTTTATGGTCGGTTTTATTGGGTTGCTTTTGTTTTTTGGGTTCTCGGCCCCCAATCCGCCGCCTCAGGAAGAGGGGATATTGATTAATTTCGGGGATTCAGAAACCGGGCTTGGTGATATTGAATCTATGTTAAATGAAGAACCTGTGGTGGAAGAGGTTTCTACTCCGCCAGTAGCCCAAACATCGGAACCCGAAGTTGTTGAAAACCTTGTTGAGGAAGTTGTGACCCAGAATTTCGATCAAACGGCAGTAATTGAAGAGAAGAAACGGAAAGATGCCGAGGAAAAAAAGAAAAAGGAAGAGCTGGAAGAAAAGAAAAAAAACGAGGAACTCGAAAGGCAACGATTTGCCGAAATTGAAAAGAAAAGACTCGAAGAGGAGGAACGCATCAAAAAAGAAAACCAACAAAAAGCGATTGATGCCCGTGCCAAATCGGCCTTTTCCGGGAAAAACCCCAATGGCGGGACGCAAGGTGAAGGCAACACCCAAGGTACCGGAAATATGGGCGACCCCAACGGCGATATAAATTCAAAAAACCGCACCGGGGGAAGTACCGGAGGCGACGGCATATCGTTTAGTTTAAACGGGCGCAACAGCCGCTCGCTTCCCAAACCAGAATACATCAGTAAGTCGGAGGGAAAGGTTGTAGTGGAAGTGACCGTGGACCAAAACGGCAATGTGGTAAAAGCCGTTCCCGGAGTAAAAGGTACAACAACCTCCGATAAATTATTATATCAGGCCGCAGAAAAGGCTGCCATTAAGGCCAAGTTCGATGTCAACCAAAATGCCCCGCCCCAACAAGTAGGAACCATTACTTATATTTTCAGGTTGCAGTAATACTTGCTGAATAATTCAATTATACGAGGATCAAAAAGAATTTTGCCATAAATTATTAAGTTGATTAGCTTATAGTCTTTTAGCTTTTTAGCCCATTAGCAATTTAGGCAATTGGCAGATTGGTCATTAAATTATCACATCATCTCATGTCTCTTAATCTCACATCTTGATACTTTCCCTGCGTGGCGGTGCATGTTTTGTTTTGTATTTTATAGAAACAAACGGTACATGCACCGTTTCTTTTGGGTAACTTGTTTCCCGGGGGTTGCGCCCTGGGCTATTCATGATAAAACCCCTTCGGGGTTAACAGCTCGTTGGTCATAAGTCGTAGCTGGTAGTCATTGGTCGTTGTCTATTAGCTAATATGCCAATGAACACATCAACAAATTTTCTTCCGTCTCATGTCTCTGAATCTCTTGTCTGAAATCTTGATACTGACTACTTGATACTTTGTACTTGAACCATCACCCAACCGGCAATACCCAGAAACTCGATGGCTGCCCATGATATAACAACTATCAGCAACCAACGGACAAATTTAGGCCCCCAGCTGATGGCTACTTTGGTAGCTACATAGGCTCCAAACATACTGCCTACGGCTAAAATCATTCCCAGAGTAAAATCCACTTGTCCTTTCCAGATAAAAATGGGAATAATAAATAGCGTATAAATAAGAACAATAAAAACTTTGAGGACATTGGCCTTAATGACATCGAAACCAGCAGTTAACACAAGGCTGGCCAATAAAAAGATGCCTACTCCGGCTTGAATAAAACCACCATAAAATCCTACCAAAAATAGGGCAATGTATTGCCAGCCTTTAAATTTAGCAACATGGTCAGGGTCGGGCTGTTTGACCCATTTCTCGGGTTTGTAAATGACCATTAACAATAGCACAACCATTAGAGCACCAATAATACGGGTCATCAGTTCCCCCTCGATGGTAACAGCCAGCATGGCACCCAAAATAGCGCCCAAAATAGCCGGGATGGTAATTTTAAAGCTATGTGCATCGTTTACGGCACCCAATTTTTTAAAACTCAGCATACCCACCAGGCTGCTCAAAAGAATCATTAACCGGTTGGTGCCGTTGGCTACGTTAGCTGGCAAACCTAAAAACATTAATAGAGCCAATGAGATGCTGGAACCGCTTCCTGCCAAGGTATTGATAAAACCCGCAGCAAATCCGGCGAGCAGGGTTAATAGAATGGTAAAAAACGTTAGGTCGTGCATGGTATCAATAAACAGTAAATGAAAAAAAGCTACCTGATATCAGATAGCTTTCAAATGTAAGAGAGTTTTTTAATATCTCAAAAAAGGGGTATTTACTTAAAAACCTATGAACATCATTGCCCAATAGACCAAAGCCGCAACTAACATACTCACCGGGATGGTTAATATCCAAGCTACCAAAAGATTGGTAGCCACGCCCCATCGGACAGCCGAGAGCCTTTTTGTCATACCGACACCCATAATGGAGCCGCTAATGGTGTGTGTAGTGCTAACAGGAATCCCTAATCCCTGCGATACTCCAAAAAGAGTGATTGCCCCTGCAGTTTCGGCAGCTACGCCTTCCAGTGGGGTTACCTTGGTAATTTTGGTTCCCATGGTTTTAACAATACGCCAGCCGCCAAGCATGGTTCCTAGGGCAATGGCAATATAACAGGAGATAGGAATCCAATTGGGGACATGTAAGTGTTTTTTTCCGACAGCATCTATGGTCTCGGTTACATGTGCCCAATGAGGAATTTCCATACCCAGATTGGTTAAGTAAGCAATATAAACCAACATGGCCGCGCTGATGATTCCTACAACTTTTTGAGAATCGCTACCCCCGTGCCCCAAACTAAATGCCGCCGACGAGGCTAACTGTGCCCGCTTAAACCACTTGGTGGTTTTATGGGGATTGGATCTTCGGAATACCCATAAAATGAGGATGGAAATAATGTATGCAATGAACATCCCAATAATTGGAGCTAAAAAGATGAAACCTACTGTTTTTAAAATCACCTCTTGGTTGATAACCGCGAAAGAACCCGTATGAGCTACCGCAGCCCCGGCAAATCCTCCGATCAATGTGTGCGATGAGGATGAGGGGATGCCCCGCCACCAGGTTATTAGGTTCCAAATAATGGCTGCTACCAAACCTGCTAAAATTACTTGTAGATTGATGGAACCGCTTTCAACTGTTTTAGCCACAGTATTGGCTACCTTAAGGTCGAAAAGCCAAAAAGCCAAAAAATTGAATGAAGCTGCCATTAAAACAGCAGGAAATGGAGCCAGCACTTTTGTTGAAACAACTGTGGCAATGGAATTGGCTGCATCGTGAAAGCCATTGATCAAATCAAAAGCAAAAGCCAAAACCAGAATTACAATTAATAGTGTAAACATAAAATGTGTCTTTAGCTTTAGCCTACTAGGAATATTTGATCATGATTGTTTTAATAACATCTGCCACATCTTCAATTTTGTTGCATGCCTTTTCAAGCATCCGCAAAATTTCTTTTTGGCGGATTAATTCAATGGCATCTTTTTCGTTTTCAAACAGGTGTGAAATTGCCATGTGATATAATTCATCGCCATGACTCTCAATCGCGTGGATTTCTTCACAGGCTTTCATAATATTCTCCGGTGATTTTAATCCTTCCAGCCCAACTACTGCTTTTTGTAACTCATTGCATCCTTTATGAATGTTTTTGGCCATTTCGCGCATGTTGGTACTAAAGGTGGTACAGTTGTAAAAAATAATCTTTTCGGAGCAGCCATTCATTAAATCAAGTACATCATCCAAATTTGAAGCTAACTGGTGAATATCTTCCCTATCGAAAGGGGTGATAAAGGTACGGTTCAGTTCATCGAACACTTGCCGGGTAAATACGTCGCCCTGTCTTTCAAGGTTTTTGATTTTTAAACGTATGGTTTTACGTTCCTCCACCTGGTCGTGGTTCACTAATGATACCAATTCATTCGAAGTCTCAAGGATATTTGCCACGGCCGAATTAAATATGGCATAAAACTTTTTTTCCTTTGGACTGAAATACTGCAAGAGATTTGAAAACTTCATATTTATATAATTTAATCCTAATTCCGGTAATTTGTCAAAAATGTGCTGCAAATATCACAAACTATTTTTAATGTTAAAAAATTAGTACAATAATTAATTATATGACTATCGGGAATCTTTAATATCAATTTTATAGTTCTCACTTACACATGCTATTAAAAGGCGATCGAACATATTTTCACCAAAATATCGTCTATTAACTTTGTAACAAAATTCATCCAGATAGTCCTGCATATATTTTTTTGAAATCATGTGGTGAACCCCCAAAAGGCTCCTCTTTGCATTGCTAATCATTGTATGAACCCAGGGAAGGGCTTTTTCAACTTCATTGGCAGTTACCTTCCGGGCTTTGTGTGACCACACATGGTCTTTAATTTTGTTGTAGCTTGTGTATCTGTCGGTTTTTACAACTGAATTATAATCAATGTTTTCTTGAACAATTTTTTCAACAGTTTCACTTTTCATGTTTTCCATAACCACCATCTTAACATATCTGAACTTAGTCGGCTTTTTATGATCCTTTTTTGTTGAAAAATCATGAACTGTAGATGCCATAACCATTACGGGGCTTTGTTTTTGACTCCCCCTGCCTCTTTTCTTTTCCTCGTCTTGCTTTTCTTCTTTTGCTTTTTCAGTATCAACACTTTCGAAAAAACCTTCATCCAATTCGACAATTTTATCAAGCTGATACTTTCCGTCCCTCAGCCCCATTGCCTTCCGAAGCTTCTGGACCATATACCATATGGGCTCATAGAACTTATGGCCTATCTGCTTTTGCAATTCAAGTGTTGAAAATCCTTTTTTTGTACTTGTCATCAGGTGAATAGCTATAAACCAATGCCTAAAAGGAAGATTGCTGCTTTGCATTACCGTTCCACTTCTGAGGGTAGTCCTGGTTTTGCAGGCTTTACACTGGTACTGTTCAATGGTGGACAACCAATAATGTTCTGTACCTTGACATTTTCGGCATACAACACCTTCTTGATCCCGCATTTCCTTGAATTTCAACTTACAGGATGCTTCATCCGGAAAGTTTTCAATAAATTTGATTAGATTCACATCAAAAGTTTTTCTGTAATATAACCAATTTGTTTATCTTTCCCGATAGTCATATTGTATTAAAATATTAACAATTATTTTCTTCATAATATGTATGTTGTTGATTTTCTTTTCTTTTTGGTTCTTTTTCTTTTCTTGTTAACTGTTGTTAATTTGTTAATATCATAAAAAAGGAATAGGGTGAACTTTTATACCGCGTAGGTAATAAGACCTATCAACACTTTTAGTCCCTATTCCTTTACCGTTGCTTAGAACCATTTAGAATTATAGGCATAAGGCCTTTGAAAGCTACTAGTTAGAGCAACATTTTGTTTTATCTTATTAGTAAAGTTATGAAAAAAAAATGCTTTATCGGTATTGATGTCTCCAAAGAAACTTTGGACACTTACATTCACGGGGCGAATCATTATTTTGTAGCCCCCAATTCAACTTCAGGGTTTCCGTTTTTGCTTGAGGAATGTTGCAAAAGCCTTGGGTGTAAATTTTCTGAACTGTTTTTCTGCTTCGAAAACACGGGTAGGTACAGCCGGCAGCTTGCCGCTTTTTTATCCGAGTCGGGGATTACATTTACCATGGCCCCGGCTATGGATATTAAAAAGTCCCTGGGGCTGAAAAGAGGCAAATCGGACCGGATTGATGCCAAAGCGATTGCCCTTTATGCCTGGCAAAAAAGAGATTCCATTGAGCCCACCGTTTTGAATTCGGGAATGGTAGCACAGCTGCGCCAATTGCTGACCCTCAGGGACAAACTTATCCGCCACCGTACTTCGTATAAAAATGCAATCAAAGATTTGCAGGATACTTTTTTTGAAGGCGAAACCGAATTCCTCAAAGAATCACAGGTGAGAATGATTGCACATCTAAACCAGGAAATAGAACTGGCAGAAGGTCAAATAGAACAGATTATAGCAAATTCTGAAAATTGGAAGAACAACTACCACCTTATCCAATCAGTAAGAGGAATTGGACCGGTGCTTGCTAAATACCTGATTATTTACACCGAGAATTTCAACCGGATAGACAATGCCAAAAGCTTTGCCTGTTATGCCGGCATAGCACCGTTTGAGTACTCCTCGGGATCTTCCATCAAGGGTAGGACCAGGGTACACCCTTTTGCCAACAGACACCTGAAATCACTGCTGAACATTGCTGCCATGGGGGCTATTCAGTTGCAGGGCGAATATAAGACCTATTACCAGCGAAGAACTCTGGAAGGGAAAAACAAAATGAGTACCTTGAATATCATCCGCAACAAACTGGTTTCACGGGTTTTTGCTGTGGTAAAAAGGCAAACACGATATGTGGATTTAGGGAAATTTGCTGCTTAATTTTTTAATCAATTATTTGCTTTTCCCTTAGAATAGGGTTGTGGGTATGTGCTTTCTACATATCTGCATATTCTTGCTCAAATTTTATCTCTTTACCTGAAAGTCTAGTTATCTCAACTGTATATTTATCGAAATAGTAACAATCACCTGACATTAAAAACATTTTTGAATTATCCTTAAGTTCAACGGATAAGGAACTACTACCCTGACCTTTTGCTGGTGTTACGTTTTGAATACTAAATTTCGCAATTTGACTAAGTTCAAGAAATACACAATAATCACCAGATGCAAAACCAATCCTCTCCTTATTCTTGTCAACCCATATAAATCCACAACCACTTTCTTTTTCAAGTATTTCAGGAAATCTACGAATCGAATTAAATTGCCTAAAGTCGCTGTTTACATAAACCTTTTTCTTAAATGAAATAATTTCATCTATTGCATTTAAAGATTCTAATTCCTCAGTGCTAAATGAAATATTCTGAATTAAATCATTAAAAACATTAAACGAGGTAAATCCTCTATCCCAAAAGAAAGGGCTATCATATGAATAAGTAATGGATATTTTTAGACCATCTTTATTCCATTGTGTTGAATTTTGGTCACTTCTTTCATAAGTGGTTTCAGGTTCTCCAAGGTCTTTAATTAATGATTGCCTTAAGTCAAAATAGCTGCCATCATCATTTAAAGAATTATAAAATTGACAATAATAATGATAAGATGGAACGTCTTTACGTTTTGTATCAAAATACAATATCAAGTCTTTTGTCTTAATACTCCCAATAAATACAGGATTGTTAAATTTCAAGATTTTATGTCCGTATTCTGATTCGGAAAAATAGGTATATTCTTTCTCCTCTAATTCATTATATTTTATATTCCAATTTACTACTGATGCGTTAAGATTTAGTTACTAAATAAATTTCTTTGTTCTTTGACGTTTTGATTTGTTTGAGATTCTGTGAGTAATTCTCTTATTGAGGTTTTATCAAATGCTGATATGCTTAAAATCT
>Ga0209000_1001126_pt1 | contig 18556 bp, 13 predicted proteins | sample RifGroD2_FD_183998 | JGI IMG/M metagenome (GOLD analysis project Ga0209000, IMG submission 183998) | Groundwater microbial communities from Rifle, Colorado, USA - Groundwater D2 (SPAdes) (version 2) | ecosystem: Environmental > Aquatic > Deep subsurface > Groundwater | place: Rifle, Colorado...
GTTTTATATACAAGGTCAAAATCCTTAAACATTTTAAAATCTATAGTGTTGTACCTAAGAAAATCTTTTGATTTGCGCGAAGCGGGAGTTAAGCCTAAAGATCCGGCTTCGCCGGTCTGCAGGGCGAACTCATTCTTATCAAAATTAAAAACTAACTGTTGATTATTACAAATTACAATATAATCAATATTTTTAAGTTTTTCCTTTGTTAAAAACTCATATCTTAGAGGAAAAATTTTCCACGAAGGATTTTCATTAAAAAACTGGTAATACCACATTTTATCCGAAAAAATAAGACCTATTTCAGAGTTATTTTTTGCGTTTTGAGCAAGATATTCTAACGGTTTTCTAAATATTTCATCGCATACAGAACCTATTTTATATCTTACATCTTCTCTGGGACTGGTAAGCAAACTTATATTATTTACAGGAAAAATAGGTCGCAATGCGTTTGCAAAAGGAATATTTATGAAACATACAACAGCAACAATAAACACAATTATTTTCAATGGCTTTAACTTATAACTGTAACTTAAGGCAAATAAGGGCGAACAAAGCACCATTGCTGTTGTGAAATATCTCATGTTCCACAAAGTAAATCCCAGCAATGTTGCCAAAACAGGAATAAATATCAGCGGAATTAACGAAAAAAGAGCTATTGTCTTAATTTTATCTGTTTTTGAAAAAATATTTTTAAATCCGTTCCTTAAAACCAGCGGAATAAATAGCAAAAAACCTATCGGTCCGTAAGTTGCAAAATTTTCATGAATTTTTGTATTTAAAATATTTATATCCGCATAAATTAAACCCTGATTTTCGTTTAGCCTAAAAATTCCGAACAATATGTTTTTCAAAAACAAAAACGGCAAGCTTAATATCTTTGCAGCTTCAAAACCCGTAAAATCAATAAAAGCAAGGTTATATCTTATTATATTTGCAATAAAAGACTGTATGCTTTTATCGGGAGGCATATAGAAATCCATATAGGACTCAAGCCCCAGCAGATTATGAAATTCCTGATAATTTAATATGTAATTATAAGAACTTAAGAGAAGAAAAAATAAGACTGTCCAGCTTCCGCATAATAATAACGGCTTATAAAACTGATTTTTTTCGCTCCGAACAGAAATTATGGTATAAATTATGCCTAAAATCGGCAAAAACATAAAGACTGAGCCTTTTATTCCCATAGAAATCCCTATTGCCATTGCTGACATAACAAGCGAAATCTTTTCTTTTTCTCTTACCCCGTAAATAAAAAGATATAAGGAGGCAAAGAGAAAAAACCCTAAAACAAGGTCATTCTGCGTACTTGATGCCTGAAGAATAATTTCCGGCAATGATGCAAAAATAAATACAGCCCATAAAATCCTTTTTTTTGAGATTTTTAGATAAGTCAAAAAGCTTGTCAAAACCCACAAACTTCCGCAAAAAGATATGAACTGCGCCATGCCGGCTAAAAAATCTTTTTTTATAAACACGAGAACCCATAAATAAAGAATTTCTGCATTTGGAGGAAACATTACCTGTCTTATTGAACTGGTCTCAAAATGTTCGAGGCTTTTATTCTGTATCCAGAAAGCAACTCTTGCAGTGTGATATGTCATCGAATCCCATAAGTTTACCGGCGCATAAAATGCCAGAAAAAAACTTATTATAATAGAACTTAAAAAGAAAATGCTTAAGGCAAAAAGTATTTTGTCTTTCTTTAGCTCTGTTTTTATCTTTTCAAACGATAGTTCAAACTCTGCTGCTTTTAGTTTCGGTCTGTTTTTTATATTCCAAAACACTAAAGCAAAAAGAAAAACAGCGGCATTAACTTTTAAAACATTATATAAATCTATTGCTTTTAATAGTGAAAGGAATTCAAAAGTAAGAATAATCTGTGCTGCCGTGTTTAAAAGAAAAAATATGACTGAATTTTCAGATCTTTTGCTTTTTAAAACAGATGTAATAAAATAAGTAGACGATATTACAAGACAAAAAGATATTATAAACAAGATAATATTTAGCATTTCTCTACTTTCAATCAACAAGTTGTTTGCATTTACTTATATTAAATAATTTACTATATATTTTTGTCTTTACAAAAAAAAATGAAAAAATAGACACAAAAATATTTCTTCTTTAAAATAAAATAATAACTTTTATAAATGGCGCACTTAAAATGAAACCAAAAAAGACATCTATTGATAAAAAACAAATAAGAAAAATTTATAAAGAAAGAGTTTATCACATTCTTCTTTCTTTTGTTATGGGGATATGTTTTCTTCAGCTTCTGTGCGGAACCGGCATAAATATAACAAGGTTTATAACTCTAAATAAACAAATTCATGAACTTAGAGACCTAAACCAAAGTGCTACTGAAAAAAATATACAGCTTAAAGAACAGCTTAAAATATACTCTTCTTATAAAGGAATCGAAGAACTTGCCAGAAACAACCTTAAAATGGTCGGCAAAAATGAAGTTCTGGTTCTTATAAGAAGACAACCTGTAAGTGTAAGTAATTAAAAAATCCAAAAAAAAAATCTGCTCATAGAGCAGATTAAAATTAAAACGAGATAGACAACTTTCCCAAATCTTGCTTGCTTTCCTAATTTTTATTTAACCGCAGCCAAACGCGGTATAACTCCTAACTGTCCCTGTATCATTTTTGCTTTGGCAACAGCCATTGATCTTCTTTTCTTGGCGCCTCTAAGCAAAAATAAAACTGATTCTGAAACGTTTGTATTTGGAACGAATTTATTGTACTCCATATATTTAAATACTCCCTATTAATGCCTACCAACTTCGATTTTTTATCCCACATAAACTTAATCGGTTCGATTTAATTTTTACTTTAGGTTTTTGAATGAAAATTAACAAAAATTGAAACATTAGTTAACAATTAAATATTAATTAGCCACCGGGACAAGTTTTTGTTCCAAATAAATTTAAATAGATTAGCTTAAAAAACATATTTTTTAACTTACTGTGTAATTTTTTAAATCCTGTCAGTAAAATACAATCTGATTTCAATGAATTTAGGATGAGTTAAAAATATTATGAATTTTGGGACAAGAATTTTACCTGACAATAAAATAGAATTTAATTTTTGGGCACCAGACTCAAAAACAGTAGACTTATGTGTAAAAAACCCTAATGTTCACCTGAGTTTTGAAATTCCGATGAAACCCCTAAAAGGCGGATTGTTCGCAGAGGCTACAGGGCGGGCTTTGCCTGCCCGTAATGCCGTTTATGGCGAGCAACCTAGCAACGGCTGGTTTCAATTAATTACAGATCATGTAAAAGCAGGCGCAAAATACCAGTTTCGGCTTGCTGACGGATTAGCGGTTCCTGATCCTGCTTCCCGATATCAATCAGACGATGTTCATGCCCCCAGCATTGTAATAAACCCCGATGAATTTAACTGGGGTGATGACTATAACTGGAAGGGACTTCCATGGAATGAAGCTGTGATTTATGAAATTCATACGGGAACTTTCACAAAAGAAGGCACTTTTAATGCACTTAGTGAAAAACTTGATTATCTTGCAGCATTAGGAGTTACAGCTATTCAACTTATGCCTGTAGCAGATTTTCCCGGCAAAAGAAATTGGGGCTATGACGGAGTTTTGCCATTCGCTCCTGATAACACATACGGAACTCCCGATGACCTGAAAAATCTTATAAAAACCGCTCATTCTTACGGTTTAATGGTTTTTTTGGATGTTGTTTATAACCACTTTGGACCGGAAGGAAATTATTTACATGTTTATGCAAAGTCAAAATTCTTTAACCCTAAAGAAAAAACACCATGGGGCGACTCTGTAAACTTTGAAAACAGAAACGTGCGGGATTTTTTCATTCAAAATGCCCTTTATTGGTTAGAAGAATATCATTTTGACGGATTAAGATTTGATGCGGTTCATACAATAAAAGATAATTCCAAAGTCCATATATTAAAGGAAATTGAACATACCGTAAAAGAGCGTATCAAAGACAAGCAGGTTCATTTAATCCTTGAAAATGATAATAATGAAGCAGAACACTTAAAATCTTACACGGCACAATGGAATGACGATTTTCACCATGCAATGCATGTCCTTTTGACAGGTGAAAAATCCGGATACTATGAAGATTTTTCAGACGAAAAAACTCCATATAAGCCTGTTTATTATCTTGCAAGAAGTTTAGCCGAAGGTTTTGCCTATCAGGGAGAAGAATCAACCTACAGAGGAGGAATTTCTCGCGGCGAAAACAGTAAAAATCTTTTAACTACAAGCTTTATAAACTTTCTTCAAAATCATGACCAGATAGGAAATAGATTTTTAGCTAAAAGAATAAATAAACTTACATCACCAGAAGCACTTAAAGCAGCTGAATGCATTTATCTTCTTTCTCCGACGATTCCTATGATGTTTATGGGAGAAGAATTTGGCTGCGAACAGCCATTTCATTTCTTCTGCAACTTTGAAGAAAACCTTGCAAAATCCGTAAAACAAGGAAGGCTGAAAGAATTTTCAAAATTTTCAGACTCCTTTAATACAAACATTTTAACGAAAATTCCTGATGCGACTTCGGAAGAAGTATTTATAGAATCTAAAATTGACTGGAACAAACCGGTAGCAGACAAAAATCTGGAAACTTTTGATTTTTACAGAAAAATGCTTGAAATCAGGAAAAAACAAATAATTCCGCTAATTCCAAAACTTCTGCATTCTTATACACACTTTGAAATAATCAATGATAACTTATTTTTTATCAAATGGAAAAGCAAAAATGGGCAAATATTAGAACTTATAGCCAATTTGTCTGACAAAGAGATCTCCTACGATAAGAAAATTTCGGATGAACTAATCGCAGAATCACAGGAAAACAGCTATCGAAAGCTAAAAGAACAAAAACTAATAACAAATTGGGGAGTTTATTGGTTTTTAGGTGCATAAATGAAAACAAAAAAACAGCAATATAAGACAAAAATTCCAATTTCTACTTATAGATTGCAATTTAACAAGCATTTTACATTCAAAGATGCTCTAAAGATTATTCCTTATCTAAAAGAAATTGGGGTTTCTCATTGCTATTCTTCCCCTATCCTGTGGGCAAAGACAGGAAGCCTTCATGGATACGACATAATTGACCACAGCAAATTAAACCCCGAAATCGGCTCACATGAAGATTTTAATGAACTTGTAGACCTGATTAATAAAAACAAAATGGGCATAATACTTGATATTGTGCCAAATCACATGGGAATATGCTGCAAAAATAAATGGTGGGTTGATGTTCTGGAAAACGGACAGGCTTCTCAATACGCAAATTTTTTTGATATCGACTGGAAACCCATTAAAAAAGAGCTTTCCGGCAAAATCCTCGTGCCTGTTCTTCACGATCATTACGGAAATCTTCTTGCCAACGGGGAATTTAAATTAAATTTTTATAGGGAAAAAGGCAAATTAAAACTGCTTTATTTTGAACATGAATTCCCTATAAATCCGTCTTCTTACACGATGATAATGGAACACCGAATTAACAAGCTTGAATCAGCCTTAGGATACAATCATCAAAATTTTTTAGAATACCAAAGCATAATAACTGTGTTTAAAAACCTTCCTAAAACAAACGAAACAGGTTTTGAAAATACAAAAGAAAGAAACAGGGAAAAGGAAATTGCTTACAAAAGGCTGTCTGAACTTTGTAAAAAAAACAATTCCGTCGCAAAGTTTATTGAAGAAAATCTTTTGGATTTTCGATGTCATCCGGACGATATTCTTGCATGCCGGAGAGTGCATGAAGTTCTTGAAGACCAGGCTTACAGACTGGCATATTGGAGAGTTTCCTCCGACATAATTAATTACAGAAGGTTTTTTGACGTAAATGCTCTTATCGGGCTGCGTGCTGAAAATTCTTCGGTATTTAACGAGACGCATTCTGTAATTCTTGACTTAATAGAACAGAAAAAAATCCACGGTTTGAGAATTGACCATCCTGACGGACTTTTAGATCCCTTGAGTTATTTCAAAAACCTTCAGACAGAAGCAGGAAAACGACTTGGAACAAACTTTGACGGGTCAGACGAAAAACATTTGTCATCTGAAAAACTTCCTTTTTATGTGGTGGCAGAAAAAATTGTTGCCCCATTTGAAAAACTTCCGCAAAACTGGGCTATTCACGGCACTATAGGATACGAATTTTTAAATAACGTCAACAATCTCTTTTTAGATAGCAAAAATTCGAAAAAATTTTCCCGAATTTACCATAGATTCATAAATAAAGAGATTGATTTCAATGAATTAGTCATCAAATGCAAAAAAACCATAATGAGAACAGCTCTAACCAGTGAACTGAGTACTCTTTCAAACCATTTAAGCCAGTTGTCGGAAAAATACTACAGCGCAAGAGATTACACTCTTAACAGTCTCAGGGAAGCGCTTACTGAAATTATAGCGTGTTTTCCCGTATACAGAACTTATATTTCAGCGGAAGAAAAGAACAATAAAGATACAGATTACATTAAATGGGCTGTCGGGCTAGCTAAAAAAAGGAGTATGTCAACCGATCCGTCTATCTATGACTTTATAGAAAAAATTCTCCTTTGCGAATTTGAAACAGACAAAGGATCTGAAATTTACAGAGAAATTTTGAATTTTACAATGAAATTTCAGCAATACACCGGTCCTTTAATGGCAAAAGGGCTTGAAGACACAAGTTTTTACAACTATAACAGACTTATTTGCCTGAACGAAGTCGGAGGAAATCCTGCAAATTTTGGTATTTCGGTTAATGATTTTCATAATGGAAACCTGAACAGATTAAATGCAACTCCGCATGGACTTCTTGCAACCTCCACCCATGATACAAAACTTTCTGAAGACGTCAGAGCCAGAATATGCGTTCTTTCAGAAATCCCTGATATCTGGCAGAAAAAAATCAATAAATTAAGCAAAATAAACAAATCAAAAAAAACAAAGATTGATAACTCTTTCATCCCTGACAAAAACGACGAATACCTTTTTTATCAAGTCTTAATAGGAATATGGACAAATGAATTTTCTGATAATCAAAAGATGGGGGAACTTACCGAAAGAATTGAAAATTATATGATTAAAGCTGTCAGGGAAGCAAAAACCCATACCAGCTGGATAAATATAAACACTCAATACGAAAATGCTTTATGCGAATTTATAAGAAGAGTTTTAAATTCTCCCGAAAATCATCCTTTCTGGAAAGAATTTTTGTCTTTTCATAAGGATGTTACATTACGAGGTTTCATTAACTCGATTTCACAAACAACACTTAAACTTACCAGTCCCGGAGTCCCTGACATTTATCAGGGGAACGAGTTATGGAAATATAATCTTGTCGATCCCGACAACAGAAATCCTGTTGATTTCAATAAAGTTCAAAAACTTTTTAAAGAAATCAAACCTTTTTTAAAAAGATCTAACGAAGATTTTTCCTTTCTTTTTCCTCTGGAATCAGGAAAATTAAAACTTTTTATATCTTCAGTGCTTTTAAATTTCAGAAAAAAACATCCTGATTTATTCAAAAAAGGAAACTATATTCCTCTTGAAATCAAAGGGGCAAAATCAGAAAATCTTGCTGCTTTTGCAAGGAATTTTGAAAATGAAACAATTATAACAATTGTTCCACGACTTGTTTACCACATGATTTCCGAGGAAAAACCATTCCCTGTTGGAGAAGAAGTCTGGAGAGATACAAAAATAATTTTACCTGATGAATACATTAATTTAAAATTGCATGATATTTTTACCGGAAAAAGTTTTACAGACTTTAATAAAGAAATCAAAATCGGAAGCATAATAAACATGCTTCCGATTAGTGTTCTTTATTCAAATTCGATATAAATATTAGAAGCTGTCTTGTTAAAGCTTGCACCGCCTTGTCAAACAAGCCGTTTCAGCTTTAACCGCAGTCCTTAAAAAAGAAATTCGATTTCGCGTTTTTCTCCAAGCGTATTTTTATTTTTATCTTTTATGAATTTACCCAGAGCAGCTTTTGCAGCATTTTCCTCTGCTAAAGCTTTTGCTTCTCTGGCTTCTTTTTCTTCATGATAAAGCATTAACTCGTCAAGATATTTTTTTGCTAACATATTAAATTCCTCGTTTTTGAAATTAACTTATACTTAATTAAAAACATTTAAGTACAAGATATTGCTATCAAAATTTTATTATTACATTAATATTTCTATTACTTTTTTTCCAAGTTTATTATCTATAGTTTCTTTTATGTATTGTTCCAATCCATTTCTTATTTCAAGATAATCTTTTTGGGCAAAGTTTCCTTTATCTTTATAAAAATTGGATTCATAAATATTGCAACGATCATAAACATCATTGCTAGACATAATTTCGTTAAGCAAATTTTTTGACAACATAAATATCTTGCCTCTTATTTTTTACATACACACCGACTACTAATTAAATAAAAACATTTGAACTCGGAATATTGCTATCGTAGTCATAAAATATATACTATTCTTTACAATTTATTACGATTCTGATGAAAGTAACAAATAAACTGAACAGGCCTGTAATTACTTAAATTTCAAAAAGATTTTGTTATGTTTTCAAACTAAAACCCGATGAATTAACACTTAATTCCCCATAAAATCCCTAGAACAAGGCTTGTTAAGAAATATTAAAATAAATTATTGCCTGTTATTACATTTTGTTTCTTATCTTTTAAAAAACGATTTTGACTTTAGCTAACAAGTATTTTTTTTAGTGTCATTTATACATTTGTAGAGAATTATGAAAAAACACAAACATTTCTGTATTTTCGAGTAGTAGATAGCAAATAATGTATATAAAAAGAGGAAAAATTTTATGCAAATCAAACCATTTTTAGCAAAGGCTACAGCAGGAGTAGCAGCTATACTCACATTAAGTACGTCCGGAGGCTTAAAAAAAGCTTGTGCGGAAGAAGCTTCTTTTCTTGTAAAAGAAGGTGCTGTTATCACTGAAAAATATACGCCAATTAAAGATACTTTTAAAACAGTTCAATCCAGTATAACTGATATGCAAAACCTTGCTACATCTCAACCAAATGTATTTACCAAGCTTCGTTCTGGACAAAATTCAGGAGGAGCTGTCTTTAAGAACCCTGAGACAAGTATAGGCGGGTATATTGCAGCTACTGATTCAGGCAAAATTTATTTAATTGATACCAAAACAGATGATCCTATAAAAGCTACCAGAAATATTGCAAACTATCTTCCCGGCGTGTTCAATGACGGAAAAGATACTGTTATAAGCGGCAATAAAATCGTTTACGATGGACTTAACTTAGACAGTATGATGCCTGTCAAGCTCGATAAAAATGCACCTGAAAGACTCGCAGAACCTTTTAATGTAATCAAAGACCTTAAACAGGGATTTGAAATGAAAGCCGGTATAAAATCAGGAGCAGATCCATCGGGTGTTGATTTTTCAGCAAAACAAGCGACTGCAACATACAATAGCAAATCTCATGAACTCGGAAAAGGATTTACAGGTTCATGGAACATTGAAGGAAATTATGCCAATGTAAACACCAAAACCAATGGTAATGGTCCAAAAATTACCGAAATAAGCTTTGACCAAGGAAGAGCTGAGAAAAGCGTAAAAAGTGAAGTCCCTTCAGCATCTACTATACAGCAATGCATGACTATTCCCCAAGGCGCACCCGTTCCTTCCGAATGTGCAGCTCTTGCAGAAAATTTAAATTCGGGAAACTTTACTATTCCTGAAGGTATGACTATCCCTGAAAATTTCACTATACCCGAGAACTTCACCATTCCTGAAAACTTTACAATGCCGGAAAATATTCCAACTCTAAAATCTATTGCTTCTGATGCAAAAGAAATGACTTATAATGTTTTCGGATTAAATGCAAATGGCGTGATAAAAACCCCTAACCTTTTAAAAAGTGATTCTGCTCAGGTAAAAGGATTTACGAATTTAAATCTACAGGGTAATTATGTAACAGCTAAAGGCAAATCTTTGGTCAGCGGCGAAAACTATAGTGCCAATAACGGGGATTATGCAGGCGGCATATATTCAGGATTAACAGGAAAAATTGGAGACGCTAACAAAGAAGCTCATGCTACAGGCTTCGGCGGTGTGAGAATCGAAAAAACAATAGATCTTGAAGGCAAAATTGGAACTCAAAATGCAGTTATGTACGGCGGAGAGCTTGGCGGTGCCTACACAAAAGATATAAGCGGTCATAAATTAACTCTTGAAGGAAAAGCTTCTGATGTTCAGGTAAACGCATCTGGATACACTGTTAATAGTTTATTGGCAAGAGGTGATGCATCAGTACAAAAAGGTGATCATAAAGTCTTTGGTTATACACAATATACTGATTCAACAACTAAGTTTCCTGAACTGGGCAAACATAATGAAAACACCTTATTAAACGGTGGCGGATATGAATACAAAATCAATAAAAACACCAATGTCGGAGTTGATTGCTCAACAACAGGAAAAGATGTTAGTTGTACTACCAATTTCAATTTAAAATTCTAAGAATATCGTATAAACTAAAAAATCCCTGTGGTAAGACCACAGGGATTTTTTTACATGTTTCGCCTGCTAAAGATATAATAAGATATAATTAAATTGATATATAAATTAAAGATAAATAAAATGAACAAATTTATAGAAGTTAAAAATTTAGTCAAAGAATTTCCCATCAAAAAAGGCTTTTTTAACAAGCAGGTGGGTGCTGTCCATGCCATAAACAATATAAGTTTTGATATTTTCAAAGGCGAAACATTAGGACTTGTCGGAGAATCGGGCTGCGGAAAATCAACCACGGGAAGATGTATTCTGGGATTGATACCGCCAACAAGCGGTTCCGTAAAAATTAACGACATAGAAATAACTTCCGCTGACCCAAAAACTATTCAACACCTTAGAAAAAAAATGCAAATAATCTTTCAAAACCCTTATTCAAGTCTTAATCCGAGAATGACAGTAAAAGATATTTTGAGAGAGCCTTTTATAATTCATGAAAAAACTCTTTCTAAAAAGGATATTGATAAAAAATTAATTGAACTTTTGGATATGGTTGGCATGAGCGAAAGCGTGCTTCAAAGGTATCCGCACGAATTTTCCGGCGGTCAAAGACAAAGGATAGGAATAGCCAGGGCTTTAACCCTTCGCCCTGAATTTATTGTGGCTGACGAACCTGTGAGTGCACTTGACATAAGTATTCAGGCACAGATAATAAACCTTATGCAAAAGCTCAAAAACGAACTCGGGTTAACTTATTTATTCATATCACACGATTTAAGCGTTATAAGATATGTATGCGACAGGGTTGCGGTAATGTATCTTGGCGAAATCGTCGAAATAGCACCAACGCAGGAATTGTATTCAAATCCGAAACATCCTTATACTCAGGCATTATTAAATTCTGTTCCTGTTCCTGACCCAAATAAAGATCTTTCCTCAAGAATTATCTTAAAAGGCGATTTGCCGAGTCCTGTGACCATGCCTTCAGGTTGCAAATTCCATACAAGATGTCCTTATGTAATGGATATTTGTTTAAAAGTCGATCCAGAATACACTAAAATTTCCGAAGATCACACAGCAAAATGCCATCTTTTGAATTAATAGCGTTAAAAATTTATTTTTCATGTAAAATATTATTCTTGGGCTAAATTTTAAAAAATAATTACTTAAGGAGAATTAATAAATGCCGGAATTAGTAAAAGCTTGTATTAGAGACATTCCTGATTTCCCAAAGCCGGGGATAATTTTTAAAGATATAACTACCGCAATTAAAGAACCTGAAGCGTTCAGAAGAATTGTTGACTTTATAACAAACGAATTTAAAGATGCAGGCGTTGATTATGTTGCCGGTATTGAGTCAAGAGGATTTATTTTTGGAGCTCCGGTTGCTTATAATCTAGGAGCAGGGCTTGTAATAGTAAGAAAGCCCGGCAAACTTCCGGCTGAAGTTGAACAGGTTGAATATGCTCTTGAATACGGCACTGATTGCGTAGAAATTCACAAAGATGCAATCGAACCGGGTAAAAAAGTTCTTCTTATTGATGATCTTCTTGCAACAGGTGGAACTGCTGCTGCTTCCTATCACCTTATTGAAAAAATTGGTGGAATCCCTGTCGGTATAGCTTTTGCTGTGGAATTAACATTCCTTGACGGTAGAGAAAGACTTACAGCAAACAAAGACGTTAAATTGGTTTCAATGGTTAAATATTAATGAAATGTTATTTGTGTGAAAACACAGATCATCTGGATGTAAAAGGACAGGTAAGAGACAATCCTGCTATAAAAATCAGGAAATGCAATTCTTGCGGTCTTGTTTTTCTTGATAATTCCAGTCATATTGACGATAAATTTTATGAAAACAACGGCATGGCAAATACAATTAACTTAAATTGTAATTTTGCAGAAACAGATGCTTTTGACACACAAAAACGTTTTAATCTTTATAATAAACAACTTATAAACAAACGGGTGCTTGATTTTGGCTGCGGAAGCGGAAGTTTTCTTGCATGGATGAAAAAAGAAAACATTACGCCTCATTTATATGCTCTCGAGCCTAATCAAAAACATTTTGATTTTTTAAACTCAAATTTTACGCTTTATAAGTCAATAGATGAGATTCCGGACAAAAGTCTTGATTTTATAACTATGTTTCACGTAATGGAACACCTCAAAGACCCTTTGGAAATATTAAATGCACTTTACAATAAGCTTATTGAAAACGGAAAAATCATTATCGAAGTTCCAAACTGCGATGATGCCCTGTTAAGCCTTTACGATAGCGATGCATTTTCTAAATTTACTTACTGGAGCTGTCATTTATATTTATTCAATAATGATACTCTCAAAATTTTATTAGAAAAAACCCCTTATAAAATTGATTATATTAAACAATATCAGAGATATTCTTTTGCAAATCATATTTATTGGCTGGCAAAAGGAAAACCCGGCGGACATATAGAATGGAACTTCCTTAATGACAAGGCTTTACAAACCATTTATGAAGAAAAGCTAGCTGAATTAGGCAAATGTGATTCTGTTATTGCAATGATTACCCGATAAGGTTTATTTCTCAATAATAATATGGTCAAAGTTATTCTTTCCTTGTATACTACAATATGGGAAAAGTAGTAAGTATTAGTACATAAAAGAAAAAATGATAAAAAATATTAGGAATTTCTGCATAATAGCACACATAGACCACGGGAAATCAACTCTGGCTGACCGTTTGCTTGAAAAAACCGAAACTGTAGCCAAAAGAGATATGATGGCGCAACTTCTCGATACTATGGATATAGAAAGAGAAAGGGGTATTACCATCAAACTTCAGGCCGCAAGAATGGATTATACCGCTAATGACGGCAATGATTATATTTTAAATCTTATTGATACTCCAGGACACGTGGATTTCAGTTATGAAGTTTCAAGAAGCCTTGCCGCATGCGAAGGTGCACTTCTTGTCGTTGATGCAACACAGGGTGTAGAAGCTCAAACAATGGCAAATGTTTATCTTGCCATAGAACAAAATCTTGAAATAATTCCTGTTATAAATAAAATAGATCTTCCTAGCGCTGACCCTGAAAGAGTAAAGCATGAAATAGAAGAAATATTAGGTATTGATGCTTCTAATGCAGTGCTTGTGAGCGCAAAATCCGGCATAGGCATAGAAGACGTGCTTGAAGCTATCGTGAAATATGTTCCTGCTCCGGAAGATACATCTAATAAACCACTAAGAGGTCTTATTTTTGACAGTTATTATGATCCCTTTCTTGGTACAATCGCTTATTTCAAAGTTATGGACGGACAAATCAAAACAGGCGATAAAATAAGATTTATGGCAAACAAAAAAGAATTTGAAGTTTTGGAACTTGGCTATATGAAACCTCAAAGATGCCCTGCAAAAGAGCTTAAAACAGGCGAGGTTGGCTATCTTGCAGCTTCAATAAAAGAAGTATGCCAACTTGTCGGGGATACTATCACTCTGGTTGAAAATCCTGCCAAAGAAGCACTTCCCGGATACAAAAAAGCTGTTCCAATGGTTTTTTGCGGAATGTATCCTGTAGATAACGACCAGTATCACGAACTCAAAGACTCTCTTGACAAACTCAAGCTTAATGATTCAAGCATCACTTTTGAACCGGAAACATCTTCTGCTCTCGGGTTTGGATTCAGATGCGGGTTTTTGGGACTTCTTCACATGGAAATTGCACAGGAAAGACTCGAAAGAGAATACAATCTTTCTCTTATAACTACAGCTCCCAGCGTTATTTATAATGTGTACAAAAGCGACGGGACAATGATACAAATTGACAACCCTGCAAATTTACCACTACCACAATATTTAGACCGTATTGAAGAACCTTATGTAAAACTTAACATCTATACTCCTAATGATTACACAGGAGCTTTAATGGATTTGGCGCAGGGAAAACGCGGCATATTTAAAAATATGCATTATATTGACGATAAAAGAGTAGATATCGAATATGAACTTCCTTTAAACGAACTTGTCACAGACTTTTATGACCAACTAAAATCCCGTTCAAAGGGTTATGCAAGCATGGATTATGAATTCAGCGAATACAAAAAATCCGATCTGGTAAAACTTGATGTCCTTCTTGCAGGTGACGTAGTTGATGCATTAAGTATAATTGTACATAGAGATAATTCGTTTTATATAGGTCAAAAACTTACAAGCAAGCTTAAAGAGATAATACCGAAACAGATGTTTGAAGTGCCGATTCAAGCAGCTATCGGCGGAAAAATAATCGCAAGAACAAACGTAAAAGCGATGCGCAAAAACGTTCTTGACAAGTGCTACGGCGGCGATATTACCAGAAAGAAAAAACTGCTTGAAAAACAAAAAGCAGGTAAAAAAAGAATGAAAGCAATAGGAAAAGTAGAGGTTCCACAGGAAGCATTTATGGCTGTTCTAAGTTTAGAGGAATAATAACATGATTACAGATGACACTTTAGTAATGATTATGGCCGGCGGTGAAGGAAAAAGACTTTATCCGCTGACAAAAGACAGAGCAAAACCGGCAGTACCTTTCGGTGGGCGCTATCGAATTATCGATTTTGTAATGAATAACTTTATCAATTCAGGCTTTTATAAAATAAAAGTACTAACCCAGTTTAAATCAGATTCTTTAAACAAACATATTTCTCGTACTTGGCCAGCTACACCTATTTATGGGCAATTTATTGATCTTGTCCCCGCACAAATGAGAACAGGCGGAGAATGGTATCAGGGAACAGCTGATGCAATTTATCAAAATTTGAATATAATTTATGATATAGAACCTAAATATGTCTGTATATTTGGCGGAGACCATATCTATAAAATGGATGTAAGGCATATGCAGAAATATCATAGAAAAAAAGGCGCAGATCTTACAATTTCCGCTATTCCCGTTCCTGTTGAAATGGCGAGCGAATTTGGCATTATGGTTATTAATGATGACTGGAAACTTATAGGCTTTCAGGAAAAACCTAAAGAAAATCCTGCAACAATTCCGGGAAGACCTGATATGGTTCTTGCTTCAATGGGAAATTATATTTTTAATACAGACACTCTTCTTAAAGAACTTGAAACTAATGCCCAAAGACCTGACACCAGACATGATTTCGGGTATGACATAATTCAAAACATGTATTCGAGAGCTAACGTCTATGTATATGACTTTAGTCGAAATCATATAAGAGGAATGACAGAAACAGAAAAAGGTTACTGGAAAGATGTCGGTTCTATAGATGCATACTGGCAAGCAAATATGGATTTACTGGAAGCATTGCCTGAATTTGACTTATATAATCAGGACTGGCCTCTAAGAACAGAAAACCATAACCTGCCCCCTGCTAAATTCATCTGGAAAGAATCGGAACGTGTGGGTATGGCGACCAATTCACTCGTTTCAGAAGGCTGCGTAATAAGCGGTGGTCAAATTAACAGATGCGTTCTTTCTTTTAGCGTAAGGGTAAACAGCTTTGCGCATGTTGAAGAATCTATATTAATGGAAAATGTTAACATAGGAAGATATGCTAAAATAAGCAGAGCTATAATAGATAAAGGTGTATTTATTCCTCCTTATTACCAAATAGGCTACAATAAGGAAGAAGACATTGCCAGAGGCTTTGAAGTTACAGAAACAGGCATTACTGTAGTTCCTAAAGGAGCAATTTTATGAAATTAACGCGTAAATTATTTTTTTCAGTTTTAATAATAACTGCTTGTTTCACCGCAATATTTTTAAAACCAGAATCTTCATCAGCTGTACCACCAAAAATAAATTTGACTCCATCTGACTACACGACGGGAATAACATGGGAAAAAGCGCAAAAACTTGATAAACCCATTGTTGTTAATTTTTATGTAGACTGGTGTCATTTCTGTCAAGGATTTGCTCCTGTTTTAGACAAATTAAGACAACAATACAGCTCAAAATACAGCTTTGTTTTTATTAATTGTGAAGATCCCAAAAATGAACTTCTTGTAAAAAAATTCAATATAGAAGCATACCCGTCTTTATTCATTGTAGACAGAAAGAAAAACAAAAAAATACAAGTAGATAATTCAAAATATCAAAATTTTCCATTATTAAAACAAGAACTTGATAAGTTTGTAAAATAAATAAAAAAAGCCGGCATAAAAACCGGCTTTTTTCTAATACATTTCTATAAAGAATAATCCTATATATTGCAAGGATTTCCTGAACCGCCTAAAGTAGTACATAATTTTGCATCAGTGTATGTATCAGGTGCAAGCTTACTATAACTTTTAGATGTATCTATATCAATTTCGTGTTGATAATGATCTCTTTGACTATTAGTATAACCCGCAAACCCCGCATTCAAAGCATTAAAAAGAATTTGATCCTGTGTAAAATTGTGCGCCTTTCCTGCAGGAGTTGGTTTTTTAGAATCCGGTATCACTTGATAAAGACTAACTTTCGTCTCATAATCAATATCTTTTGCAAAATTTAACAAATCATTAGTATACAAATCAATAACTGTTTTTTTATTACTGGCTGCTAAAGTAGGAATATATGCCGTAAAATTTGCCTTTAAATTAGTTGTAAGTGCTTCTGTTTTAGCTATTTTAATGCACAGTTCAATCAACGCCATCTTAATCTCAAGTTTAGTAATGCCAGCAACCATTAATTTCAATACAGCTGCATCAATAGCAACTTTATAAGCGTTTAATGCAGCAAGATAATTTGCACGTGCAGCAGTATTAGGCATGCTGTTTACTACTGGAAGAAGTTGATTTATATATTCCTGCATAATTTGAGTTATTTCTCTTGCTCTGTCAAAATCTTTTAAACATCCTGACTTTCCGCTTGTTAAAAGAAAAGTAGCATTCGTTACATTTGCCTTAACAATTTTTTCAACAGGAGATTTAACTGCCATTGCTGCTACAGTAACAGCAACATTAGTTACAAGATTTTGAGGGCTTTCATATTGTAATGTCCTTCTATCATTAAATATTTTTGCCGGATTCTTGTTCTTGAAAAGTTCTGATAAATTCTGACCTAATATGTGAAGAGAACCAAGAATAACACCTAAAACAAGTGCTGTTATTGTTACAAACTGTACTACACTTTGTCCTTTAACTTTTTTCATTATGTCCTTCCGCTCTTTGTTATACCTGTAACCAATTAAATTTCAAATTCCTGTTTTCGGAATTTTCATATTTTTGAAATATTGCATGTTTTAATAAATTCGAAAACTGATTTAAGCTGTGGCACATTTCGTAAACATATATTACGCACTTTTGAATTTATTATTCCATTTTTTTGCAAAACTTAACCTTTTATTTTTACTTTATTAATTTAATTTTACATTGATTTTTACATTATTCAAAAGATTCATAATTATTTGAATAAATCATATTTTTCAAATAAAAAGCTTCTTCCAAAACTATGGATAGCTCTGTCATAAGACCTAAAACTCCTCTTATTCCAAAGCTTGGCCAGGGAATAAAATTATATTGATTGAAAAAATTAAATCCTGACAATGATAAATGAGGGATTTTATGTCCAATACACAAAGGCTTATCCTGAATAGAGCCTATGGAAAAATCAACTTCAGCTTTTTTTAAATAATTTCCATAATCAAAATAAGACGGATTAATCAAAACCGTAAATTCAGCCTGATTTTCAATTTCTTTAAGCAACTCAACAGCTTCTTCCTCTGCTCTGTCAGTTTCAGCTATAAGACCTATGACTTTAGGTACAATCCCAAAATCCCACAACAAACAACGAGCCAAAGAAGCTCCAAATTTGGCATTTGCAAGGATTCCACAGCGCTTGCCATACATCAAAGTCGACATCCAGCTAAAATTATAATTAAATCTAAGCTGCTTCTGAATAAATTTTTGATCTTTAACTAAAAATTCTTTTGCTAGTTCAATATTTCCGTGGTTTTTAGCAAACCATAAAAGCCATTCTTCAGTATTTGCAATACCTACTGGCAAAGGAAGATTTTCTCTTATAATTTCAGAGTTTAAATCCGAGCATGTTTTTTCAAAAGTCCTCAATTTTTCTGAAGAAAG
>Ga0209000_1001129_pt1 | contig 18528 bp, 18 predicted proteins | sample RifGroD2_FD_183998 | JGI IMG/M metagenome (GOLD analysis project Ga0209000, IMG submission 183998) | Groundwater microbial communities from Rifle, Colorado, USA - Groundwater D2 (SPAdes) (version 2) | ecosystem: Environmental > Aquatic > Deep subsurface > Groundwater | place: Rifle, Colorado...
AATACGACAGATCCAATACCTATACAGAAGATGAAGAACTGGATTACTAAGATCCAGATTGGAAATCAATAATAAAAATCAACAAGATAAAGGGTGTTCAGCAATCCGCTGAACACCCTGTTTTTTGATTTATGATTTGATTGCCCAACGGAGCTTTGCAGAACGCGCTCTCGAGTTTGATGTCTGCTCATCCATGGATGGCCTGATGAATTCAGGTGCGATTTCTTTGTAGATGCCTTCTCTGAAATAATGCTGGAAAGATTTTTTGACTAAACGATCCTCTCCGGAATGGAAGGATAGAATAGCGACACGTCCGCCTGGAGCGAGCGCTTCAGGAAGTTTTTCCAAGAATTCATAAAGAACCTCAAACTCATGATTGACATCAATTCTAAGCGCTTGAAATGAACGCTGGCAAGATTTCTTGATTTCCTCGTCACGTTCATCTGAGCGGATGAACTTTAATGCATCGGTGATGATCTTTCTCAGATGAGAGGTTGTTGAGATGTCTTTACCTCTTTTATATTCTGCAGAAATCGCCAAAGAGATTTCCCTTGCATAAGGCTCATCAGCATTTTCTACGAGCATCCCTTCAATTTCTTCTTCATTCAGTTCTCGTAGGCGTACTGAAGCAGGTATTCCAACTTTGGGATTCATTCTTAAGTCTAGTGGACCTTCCGTTTTATAGGAAAAACCTCTTTCCGGATTATCGATTTGCATGGAGGATACCCCTAAATCTGCCAAAACAAAGTCTAGCTTTCCATATTCAGCGACAAGCATGTCGATATCTGAAAAATTCATGGGAATGATGGTTAAGAGTTCGGGAGTGAAGCCTAGTTTCCGCAAGCGTTCCTCGGTTCTGGGTAGTTCGATGGAGTCTTGATCAATTGCATAAAGATGACCGTTCGGTGATAGTTGTTTTAACATTTCCGAGGTATGTCCACCATAGCCTAAAGTCGCATCCAAGCCTTTTTCATCAGGTTTAATCTTTAAGATGTCAATGATTTCATGCACGCAGATCGGACGATGCATGCCTGCAGGAGTGTTTCCCTTCAGTATGACTTTTTCGATGGTTTCTGCATATTTTTCGGGTTGAAGCTCTTTATATTTCGCTTCAAAAGACTTTGGATAAGTGCCTGTGTACCGGATGCGTCTTTTTGGTTTTGAGTCGTTATTGTCCATGTCTTTATCAACCTTTCTGATTATGTTCACTCTTCATGTAAATACCATACCTATGATACCCTAAACATCACGCAAAAGCAATGACGCGTATAGAAACCCCAAGTCTATAAACAACTGTCCATTTCATGAATAACCTTTTAGATTAGATGAATCATGGTAAAATAGAACCATAAGTTAAGAGCCTAGAGGTATCTATGAGCAAAGTGGTTGTTATCGGGGGAGCGGTTGTGGATTTATTCGCATATCCCCACCAACATATACAAATGAATGATTCAAATCCGGGGTATTTTACAACTTCCCTGGGCGGTGTCGGCAGAAACATCGCTGAAAATCTCGCCAGACTGAATATCGATACGACATTGATAACCGTACTTGGCAAGGATGCTCAAGGAAAAAATATCGAAGATCATGCCAATTCAGTAAATCTAAAGATTTCCGCAATTCTCGCGGAAACCACACCTACCTATATATCCATCATGGATGAGCATAAGGATACGGTTGTAGCAATCGCTGCGATGGATCAGATTTTACTCCTGACTAAGGAGGAAATAGAAAAAAGAAGTGCGCTTCTCAATCAAGCGGATATCATCATAGCCGATACGAATTTAAGCGAAGACGCATTGAACTACATCTTTCATCACTACAAAAAACCAATCTATGTCGATGCGATCTCAGGACCTAAAGCAATCAAGGTGAAACCATTCTTACCCTTCATCACAGGACTCAAGATGAATACGATTGAAGCATCCCTGATTTCTGGCATCGTATATGAGAATCAAAAGGATATCCAGAAACTTGGAGCATATTTCATCAAACATGGTGTTCAAGAAGTGTACATCACCCTAGGTTCCGAAGGCTCATTCTACATGAACAAAGATATATCCTTATATAAAGAAGCAATCCAGGTTGATATTCAAAATACAACAGGAGCCGGAGACGCTTTCTTCGCAGGCGTCATCTACGCCAAAATACACCATCAAAACCCGCTCACTTACGCGATGGCGTCCGCAATCATCAATCTGCAAGATGAAAAAGCAGTTTCCAGTCAATTGACTGTTGAATTATTAGAAAAAACCATAAAGGAGAATCAATTATGAATCCATACATCAACATCCATCCTGAAGTTATTGAAGCCTTGCTCAATAACAAACCAGTCGTTGCCTTAGAATCCACCATCATCTCTCACGGCATGCCATATCCTGAAAATGTTAATATGGCTCTAAAAGTCGAAGAGATCATTCGGTCTGAAGGAGCGGTACCCGCGACCATCGCCATCTTAAACGGCATCATCAAAGTCGGATTGACGCATGATGAAATTGAATTCTTAGCCAAAGAAAAAGATGTTTTAAAGGTGAGCAAGCGTGATTTCGGTTTCACCATCTCTCAAAAGAGGACAGGAGCGACCACCGTTTCAGCAACCATGCTGGTTGCTAAAATGGCTGGAATCAAAATATTCGCTACCGGAGGCATCGGCGGTGTGCACAGGGGAGCTCAAGAAACCTTCGATATATCCAGAGACTTAGAAGAACTCGCAAACGTTGACGTCGCAGTTGTCTGCGCCGGCGCGAAATCGATTCTCGACCTAGGGTTGACCCTTGAATACCTGGAAACCAAAGGCGTTGAAGTCTTAGGATATCAAACAAAGGAACTTCCTGCTTTTTATTCTCGTGAAAGTGGATTTGAACTGGATTATAACATGTCTTCTCCAAAAGAGATTGCAGCACTCCTTCATGCGAAATGGAGTCTTGGCTTGACAGGCGGAGCGGTCATTGCCAATCCGATTCCCAAAGAATTCAGCATGGATTCCAAAAAAATAAACCATGTGATCGATCAAGCTTTATCCAGTGCATCCGATCAGGGCATCAAGGGCAAGGATACGACACCTTATTTGCTATCCAAGGTGAAAGAAATGACACACGGAGAATCTTTAGCCGCCAATCTAGAACTCGTCTACAATAATGCGCGATTGGCTGCTAAAATTGCCAAGGAATATACCAAACTATAAAAATCAGTTGTACAATAAATATAAAGATCAAGAAGAATAGGTGAGATTATGAATGTTAAGAAAGTTGTCACCTGGGGTGGAGTGATACTTGGATTTATTTCGCTTGCCACCATCGGATATATGCTTATCCTTAAAATAAGCTTCATTGACGCACTCTATATGACCGTCATCACCATCTCAACGGTAGGATATAAAGAGGTTGTTGAGTTGAATACCCTGGGAAAGATATTTACAATGGGTGTCATCTTTACGAGCGTCGGTACGATCGGTTATTTACTATCAGTTGTTTTCCGCTTTTTCAGTGAAGGGAATATCAACGAAGCATGGAGGAAAAAAAAGATGATGAAAGAAATAGGAAGTATGACAAATCATATCATTGTGTGCGGCGCTGGTGAAACCGGTGTTCACGTGATCAAGCAATTGAAGAGAAGAATGGCCGACTTCGTTGTCATTGAAAACGACCCAGAAGTGCTTGAACTTCTCAAAGAACTTGAAGTGAAATACATATTTGATGACGCAACCAAAGAAGAAACCTTGATGGATGCCAACATCAAAAGCGCAAAAGGCTTGATTTCAACGCTCGCAAAAGACGCTGATAACGCATTTGTCGTCATGACAGCAAGAGAACTCAATCCAGGACTCAATATCGTTTCCAGAGCACATGGTGACAGTTCCCATAAGAAACTTAAACGCGCTGGAGCAAATAAAACAGTAAGTCCCGATGAAATCGGCGGAAAAAAGATGGCTGCGCTCATGATCAGTCCTGATGTCCAATATTTCGTTGATAATATCATCGATACAAAGAATATGTCAATCAATATGGAAGAAGTGATTATTGAAAAACCATCACAATTGATTGATACTAAACTCCGAGACGCAAAAATATCAGAAAAAGCAGGATTGATTGTTTTGGCGATCAGAAGAGGAGTAGAAGATGACTTTATCTTCAATCCCAAAGCAGATGAAACACTTCTCCTTCATGATAAGATGATTGTAGTGGGCTCAAAGGAACAAATCAGTATGCTCAAGAAGATGGCTAAGGACGTCGAATAACCTATAAATTCCGATGCAGAATCGATGAATAAAAAACAAGTTTTTCAAAGGATATGTAATATCCTTTTTTTTACATGCGTTTTCATACGCTTAATGGATGTAAAAAAACGAAAATGTAATATAATATATTTAAGTGGTTTTTTGAAAAGAGGAATTAATGATGGATTTATTTAAAAAGTGTTATGCATACGACACCGCTAAAAAAGCTAGAGAAGCTGGATATTACCCATATTTTCACGAGCTGACAAGCAAGCAGGACACAATTGTACATATGGAAGGCAAAGAGATGATCATGATCGGTTCCAATAACTATTTGGGACTTACATCACATCCTGAAGTGATTCAAGCCTCTGTAGATGCGACCTTGAAGTATGGAACAGGCGTATCAGGATCAAGATTTTTGAATGGAACACTCAATTTACATAAAGAGTTTGAACATGAGCTTGCAGCTTTCTTAAATAAGGAAGATTGCACGATTTTTGGTACTGGATTCCAATCCAATCTTGGAATCATCTCTGCAATCGCAGGACGCAATGACTTGATTTTTTCTGATAAGGAAAATCATGCCAGCATTTATGACGGCACGCGTTTAAGCTATGCGGAAACGATTCGCTATGAACATGGCGATATGAAGGATCTAGAAGAAAAGCTTTCTAAAGCTCCGGATACAAAAGGCAAACTCATCGTTACTGATGGTGTTTTCTCCATGAGCGGCGATATCGCCAAGCTTCCAGAAATTGTACAACTGGCTAAGAAATACGGTGCACGCGTCATGGTTGACGATGCGCACGGCTTAGGTGTCATGGGCAAGAACGGAAGAGGAACGGCAGAGCATTTCGGTTTGGAAAAAGAAGTGGACATCATCATGGGCACTTTCTCCAAGTCATTGGCATCCATTGGCGGTTATGTTGTTGCTGAGCATGATGTTGTTGACTTTATCCGTCATAACTCACGTCCTTATATCTTTTCAGCAGCAATGACTCCTGCTTCAACTGCAGCAGCGCTTGCAGCGCTACGCATTCTAAAAAGAGAACCAGAACGTGTTCAGGCATTGGCTGATATCTCCGAATACATGAGACAGGGATTAAAGGCTCGCGGTCTGAAAATCAAAGACTCAAAAACTCCAATCATTCCAATTTTCACTTATATGCCTCTGAGAACGATGATTGCGTGCAATCAGCTCTTTGAACACGGTGTTTACGTGAATCCTGTTGTTCCACCAGCAACACCAATCGGTGAATGCTTGATCAGAACAAGCTATACGGCAACACACACAAAAGAACAAATGGATATCGCAATGAATAAAATCGTTGAGGTATTGAAGAGTCTAGAAGGACTTGAGGAATAATAATGAAGGTTATCGTTATTACGGGAGCATCATCGGGTATCGGATTATCCATTGCACAGTATTTATGCTCAAAAGGGCATAAGGTGTATGGCATTTCCAGAACCAAGGTGCATGAAAAGAATATTAAAAGCATTCAAGCGGATGTTACCAATGTCGATCAGCTGATTGAAGCTTATCAGGAAATATTTGATATCGAAGGCCATATTGATGTTTTAATCAATAATGCCGGGATGGGTATTTCCGGAAGCATTGAAGACACATCATCTGAAGATGCATCCTATTTAATGAATGTGAACTTCATGGGTGTTTTTAACTCTACAAAAGTCATGTTGCCATTCATGAGAGAATCAGGCGGCGGCAAGATTTTCAACATGAGCTCCGTTGCAGCAAAGCTTTCCATTCCATTCCAAGCTTTTTATAGCAGTTCCAAAGCAGCAATCAATGCATTTTCAGAAGCGTTGGCAAATGAAGTCGCGCCTTTCAACATTCAAGTATGTTCAATCATGCCTGGTGATATTAAAACCGGGTTTACTAAAAATAGAAAGAAAAACGATATCGACAATCCAGTGTATGGAGAACGTGTTGAAAAGTCCGTTTCCGTGATGGAAAAGGACGAACAAAACGGCATGGATCCTGAAATTGCTGCAGTCATCATCAACAAGATGATCAAGCAAAGAAGAATACCACTCTATAAAACCATTGGATTCAAATACAAAGTCATGGTTTTTCTGGCAAAATTATTGCCAGCCAAGCTTGTCAATCACATTGTCGGTTCCATCTACGCTTTCAAAAAGGATAAATCAAAATAATGACTACCCATCAAAATGTTTTTCTCAAAGCGATCATGGCAGGCGTCTATATTGGAATCGCAGGCCTCATTTACTTAAGTCTCGATAATAAAGTCATCGGGTCTTTGATGTTCAGCTTCGGGCTTCTGGTTGTCGTTACCAGGGGATACTATCTATATACCGGAAAGGTCGGGTATTTGTTACCCTACAAAAAAGGGTATTTGTTGATACTATTAAAGACATTGTTAGGAAATATGCTGGGAATTGCGTCCGTCGCATTCTTATTCAGATTAACAGGCATTACCTCGGTTGCGACAGACGCATCGTTGCTTTATGATCTTAAACTCGGCAATCTTTGGTATGAAACGCTCGTTCTTTCCATCTTTTGCGGCATGATGATGTACATCGCAGTCGATAGCTTCGCCAAGGTCAAGCACGATTTCGCTAAAATCATGGTTTTAGTCTTCGCAGTCATGATCTTCATCCTTTCGAAGTTCGAACACAGCATCGCCAATATGCTTTATTTGTTCCTTAGCGACTCTTATTCCATCAAATCATTCCTTTATTTAATCTTATGGATTATCGGGAACGGAATCGGCGGCATAGCGCTCAACTTGGTAGAGACCAAACTAGGAACCGAAAATAGAATGTAATTCATTCACACATACCCAGGCATTTCATGAATTGTAAACGATGCGTAAAAAACCATCGTTTTTTTATTTCTTTTGTCACTTTTTCACTTAAATTCATTGACATATCCAACAAAACATTATATAATTAGAACGCTGTGTGAAACACGCTCATTGACGACCAATATGATGGCTCAATGAAGCCATCAATGAATTTTAAAAGAAAAAATGAAACACATGGATATGTGTTGGAAGAAAGGAGATCTACAAATGCCAACTATTTCGCAACTCGTAAAAAACGGAAGAACAGACAAAAAGTACAAGTCAAAATCACCTGCACTCGGTTACGGTTTTAACAGCCTTAACAAACGTGAAAGTGATTACACCTCACCACAAAAGCGCGGGGTATGTACACGTGTAACAACGATGACACCAAAGAAACCTAACTCTGCTCTACGTAAGTACGCCCGTGTTCGTTTAAGCAACCAGACCGAAGTTACAGCTTATATTCCAGGTATCGGACATTCCCTACAGGAACATAGCGTTGTATTGATTCGTGGCGGTCGTGTTAAAGACTTACCAGGGGTACGTTACCATATCATCCGCGGAACACTTGATGCTTCTGGTGTAGCAAACAGAAAGCAAGCGCGTTCCAAATATGGTGCTAAGCGTCCAAAGGCAGTCGTACTCAAACCTGGTCAAAAACCAGCAGCAGGTACAAAACCAGCAGGGAAAAAATAAGATTATCCAATAAGAGTTAAAAATTATCGATCAAATGAAAGGAAGAAGGTGAACTCATGCCACGTAAAGGACATATCGTAAAACGCGACGTTTTACCAGATCCAATTTACCAATCCAAACTAGTTACACGTATTGTTAACACAATCATGGTTGAAGGTAGAAAGGGTACTGCGCAGGGTATTTTATATGGAGCATTCAACCGCGTTAAGGAAACTACCGGACGCGAGCCAATTGATGTATTCAATGAAGCTTTAAATAATATTATGCCAGTAATCGAAGTTCGTTCAAGACGTATCGGTGGTCAAAACTACCAGGTGCCAACTGAAGTCAGAGCTTCTAGAAAAACAACATTAGGTTTAAGATGGTTAATCAATTACGCACGTTTGCGTAATGAAAAAACTATGGAAGAGAAATTAGCGAAAGAAATCATCGATGCATCACAGGGTTTAGGTGCAGCAGTGAAGAAACGCGAAGATGTACACCGCATGGCTGAAGCAAATAAAGCATTTGCTCACTATCGCTGGTAAGTCAGGAGAACTATTATGCCTCGTGTATTCCCATTAGAAAAAGTCCGCAATATAGGTATTATGGCCCATATTGATGCGGGTAAAACAACAACTACTGAAAGAGTTTTATTCCATACGGGTAAGATTCATAAAATCGGTGAAGTTCACGACGGTGCTGCAACAATGGACTGGATGGAGCAAGAACAAGAACGCGGGATCACTATCACATCAGCTGCAACAACAGCTTTTTGGAAGGATCACAAGATCAATATCATTGACACCCCAGGTCACGTTGACTTTACAGTTGAAGTATCAAGATCACTTCGTGTCTTAGACGGCGCAGTTGCCGTATTGGATGCGCAAGCAGGGGTAGAGCCTCAGACAGAAACTGTTTGGAGACAAGCCACCGAATATAAGGTTCCAAGAATCGTTTATGTAAATAAGATGGATAAGATCGGCGCAGACTTTGCCCGTGCCATCAAGACAATGCACAATCGTCTAGGAGTCAAAGCTTTCGCGATTCAATGGCCAATCGGCGCTGAATCAGACTTCAAGGGTATCATCGATATCATTGAAAGAAAAGCCTATATGTATGATGGAGCTCCAGAAGAAGTCAGCACGCAAGCACCAATTCCAGCTTACTTAGCTGAAATCGTTGAACAAAAAAGAAATGAATTGATTGAAGCTGTAGCGGACTTCGATGAAGAATTGATGATCAATTACCTAGAAGGTCAAGAAATCACAATTCCACAAATCAAAGCTGCAATCCGTAAGGGCACGCTTCAAGTTAAGTTCTTCCCAGTCATTTGCGGAAGTTCATTCAAGAATAAAGGCGTCAAGCTGATGCTTGATGCAGTCGTAGACTATCTGCCTGCTCCAACTGATGTTGAATCAGTGATCGGTCATGATAGCAGCGGTAATGAAGTTGTACGTCACCCAAGTGACTCAGAACCATTTACAGCACTCGCCTTTAAGGTTATGACGGACCCATATGTCGGACGTTTGACATTCTTTAGAGTCTATGCAGGTCAAATCTCTGCTGGATCCTATGTGTTGAATACCAATAAAGACAATAAGGAACGTTTTGGCCGTGTTCTGCAAATGCATGCCAATCACCGTGAAGAAATCAAAGAAGTATTCGCTGGAGATATCGCTGCGGTTGTAGGATTGAAGGATACGACAACTGGTGATACATTGACTGGTGAAAAGGATGATATCATTCTTGAAACCATGATCTTCCCAGAACCGGTTATCAACGTCGCTATCGAACCAAAGACAAAGCAAGACCAGGAAAAAATGGGTGTTGCTTTACAGAAGCTCGCTGAAGAAGATCCAACCTTCAAGACATTCACTGACCATGAAACTGGACAGACAATTATTGCAGGTATGGGTGAATTGCATCTAGAAATCATCGTCGATCGCATGAGAAGAGAATTCAAGGTAGAAGCCAATGTTGCTGAACCTCAAGTATCTTATCGTGAAACGATTGCCGGTACGGCAGATAATGAAGGTAAATTCGTACGCCAGTCTGGCGGACGCGGACAATATGGTCACGTTGTGATCAAGTTTGAACCAAATCCAGGCAAGGGCTTCGAGTTTGTTGATAAAGTCGTTGGCGGTGTCATTCCTAAGGAATACATCCCAGCAGTATTGAAGGGCTTAGAAGAAGCACTTCCAAACGGTATTATTGCAGGCTACCCATTGATTGACATCAAGGCGACTTTGCATTATGGTTCATACCATGATGTCGACTCCTCTGAAATGGCATTCAAGATCGCAGCATCAATGTCCCTGAAGGAATGTAAGACTAAAGCCAATCCAGTGCTTCTCGAACCCATCATGGACGTAGAAGTCGTGGTACCTAATGATTATGTTGGTAACGTCATCGGTGACTTAACCGGAAGACGCGGACGTTTGGAGAGCCAAGAAGGACGCGGTAACGCTGTTGCCATCCGTGCGCTTGTGCCTCTATCTGAAATGTTTGGTTATGCAACCTCACTCCGTTCCAACACACAAGGACGTGCAGTATTCATGATGCAATTTGCGCGTTATGAAAGATGTCCTAAATCAATTATGGAAGAAGTTATTAAAAAGCGCGGTTCTAATTAATCGCACTTGCAAAAACACAGGTTTTAATATACAATTAGTATGGTAAAGAAACATAAAAAAATAAACTCACTATAGGAGGAAAGATTTAAAATGGCAAAACAAAAATTTGAAAGAACTAAGCCACATGTCAATATCGGAACAATCGGACACGTTGACCACGGCAAGACAACTTTGACAGCTGCTATTACAATGGTATTTCATAAGCAGGGTCTAGCAGACATTAAAGATTATGCATCTATCGATAGCGCACCAGAAGAAAAAGCACGCGGTATTACCATTAATACTGCACACGTTGAATACCAGACAACTAAGCGTCACTACGCACACGTTGACTGCCCAGGACATGCCGATTATGTTAAGAACATGATCACAGGTGCTGCTCAGATGGATGGCGGTATCCTCGTTGTATCCGCAGCAGATGGTCCAATGCCACAGACAAGAGAACACATTCTACTTGCCCGTCAGGTAGGGGTTCCAAAACTTGTTGTATTTATGAATAAAGCTGATATGGTTGATGACGAAGAACTACTTGACTTAGTCGAAATGGAAATTCGTGAACTTTTATCAGAATATGAATTCCCAGGTGATGAAATTCCTGTCATCAGAGGATCAGCTCTTGGAGCATTAAACGGCGAACCAAAATGGGAAGCTACAGTTCAAGCTTTAATGGATGCTGTCGACAGCTATGTTGACGTACCTGTTAGACAAACTGACAAGCCATTCTTGATGCCAGTTGAAGACGTGTTTACGATCACTGGTCGTGGAACAGTTGCTACTGGTAGAGTTGACCGTGGACAAGTCAGAGTCGGCGACACTGTTGAAATCATCGGTATCACGGATACGAAGAGCACAGTTGTTACAGGCGTTGAAATGTTCAGAAAGCTTTTGGATTATGCTGAAGCTGGAGATAACATTGGTGCTTTATTACGTGGTATTACACGTGATCAGGTTCAACGTGGTCAAGTATTAGCTAAACCAAAGTCCGTTAACCCACACTTCAGATTTGAAGCTCAAGTTTACGTCCTTTCTAAAGAAGAAGGCGGACGCCATACAGCGTTCTTCTCCAATTACCGTCCACAATTCTATTTCCGTACAACTGACGTTACAGGCGTTATTACGCTTAAAGAAGGTACAGAAATGGTTATGCCAGGCGATAACACTGTCATGATCGTTGAATTGATCCACCCAATCGCTATCGAAGAAGGAACTAAGTTCTCCATTCGTGAAGGCGGTCGTACTGTTGGTGCGGGTTCAGTAGTTAAGATTCTTGAATAGTAAAAAACTTTGAAGAGGCGAAAGCCTCTTTTTTGTTTGAGTGAAAATCATGGTAAATTTTATGAATAGAGGCAAAGTCCTCTATTTTTTTACTATGTATGATAAAATATTAATAAACCGCTGAAGGGTGAACCATCATGATCATTGATACGCACGCACATTTGAATACAGATGAATTCAAAGAAGACTTAGAAGAGGTTTTATCACGTGCGAAAGCACATGATGTGATGCGTGTTTTGGTCATCGGGATGGATGAAGCATCTAATAAACTCGCGATTGAACAAGCGAAAACACATGAGATGATCTTCGCTACCGTCGGTGTGCATCCAGGATATGTGGATAGCTCAACAACCGATCATTTGAAAGAACTGTTGAACGATAGAAAAGTGGTTGCCATCGGGGAATGCGGACTTGACCTGCACTGGAGAAAAGACAATTTCGAACTTCAGAAGAAAGTATTCATCGAGCAGATTGAACTGGCAAAACTAACAAAGCTTCCGCTTGTTATCCACACCAGAAACTCGTTCGAAGAAGCCTATCAATGTGTCTTGCCCTATAAGGGAGAAGTCAAAGGCGTGTTTCATTGTTTCAGCTCAGATTTAAAAGATGCGAAGCGCGCAATCGATTTAGGATTTTATATTGGAATCGACGGACCCATCACCTTTAAAAATGCTGATGAGCTCGTTCGTATTGTGAAAGAAATTGATTTAAAGCATATTTTGGTAGAAACAGACAGTCCTTATCTTGCACCAATGCCTCACAGAGGAAAAAGAAACGAACCGGGATATGTTCATAATGTGGTTGAAAAGATTGCAGAAATCAAAGGATTGACGATTGAAGACGTTAAAAAACAAACAACTCAAAACGCATTTGACTTGTTTCATTTAGGAGGATTCGAAAAATGAAAAGAAAATGGATGAATATCATCATTGTCATCTTTACAGTCTTATTATTGGCAGGCTGCTCACTGGAACTGAGAGCGGAAGTGCCTTATGTTTCACCTTCATCTGATGAACAGCTGAAAATTGAAATGATCGCTGAGGTAGAAGCTTCTGTCGTCGTTGTAAAAACTGACAGTGGACATGGCTCTGGCATTATTTTCAGAGTTGATGATCTTGGAGAAGGCTTGTTCTTATATTATGTTTTGACAAATAACCACGTCGTTGAAGACGGCGGCGAAATGAAAATCCATTTTGGAAACATCATCGAGGACATTCCAGCAACTGATTATGTCGGCTTTGAACCTTATGATATCGCAGTTGTCCGTTTTCAAACCGATGAAGTGCTTCGTGTTCACCATGTCGGACCGATTGATGACAACACAACCACTGAAATCATCAAGGGACAAGATGTATTCGCTATTGGAACACCAGATGACATTCAAAAATTCAATTACGCGACTCAAGGTATCGTGAGTCTTGTTTCTTATCCATATAACGGCGTAACCGGATTGGCATTGATGCATGATGCAGCAATCAATCCAGGAAACAGCGGCGGACCATTGTTTAACTTGAATGGTGATTTGATCGGCATCAACGTTGCCAAGGTTGGAGATGTTTCTTCTGCGAACGGTTCATTGTCTTCTGAAGGATTGGGCTTCGCATTGAGCATCAATAAGATCGCACCTACCGTCAGAGGTTTTATTGAAACGGACTATATCGATATTGTCAGAAAAGCGAAACTTGGCGTCACCCTTCAGGAAGTCAGTATTTTCTTGGAAGAAAATGATGCGTCCTTATTACCTGAAAATCCAATCGGTGTCGTTGTCATTGATTTTGACTTAACAAGAAATGCGCATCTGGTCTTAGAAGTCTATGACCTGATCGTTGAAATGAACGGTATCGCGATTACCAGCATTCCAGATATCGCAGCACAACTGGAAGGCGCAGATTTCGGCGATAGCCATGAACTCAAAGTCATGAGAAAAGTTGGAGACACATTCACGCTCATCACAGTTACCATCATCCTGTCATGATTTCCAAAAAAGTATTTCATCAATTGGTGAAAAAGGGCTTAACCATAAGTTTTGCAGAAAGCATGACCGGTGGTTTAATGACCTATGAACTCATTAAAAACCCGGGAGCATCCAAGGTAATCAAAGGAAGCATTATTGCGTATAGCGATGAACAAAAGGTGAATCTTTTAGGTATTTCTCAGGATGAAATCAAAAAATATCCAATTGTCAGCAAGGAAATCGCCATTCGAATGGCGAACCAGATCAAGCATAAAATAGGCGCATCCATCGGTATCGGAATCACAGGAAACGCTGGTCCCGCACTGCAGCAAGGAACGGACAAACAGGAGGTTTGGATCGGCATATCAACAGATCATCAAGACGTTTGTTATCATCTTGATCTATCGGGATTATCTCGCATTCAGGCAATCAACAAAGCAGTTCGATTCACCTATGAAAAATTAGCAGTTTTAATCTAAAAAAAGGATTCGAAAAACGTTGTAATCTCATATCATATATGATATAATGACGTAGCATAAGATAGAAATATCCTTGTCTTATTAAGACCATAGACCAAAAGGAGGTGGAACAGATGAAAAAGTACGAAATTATGTATATCATCCGTCCAACTGTTGAAAGCGAGAGCATTAAAACTATTGTAAATCATTTTAACGAAATATTCGTTAGTTACACGAGTGAAGTTCTCGAAATCAAAGAGTTGGGGCTAAAAGAATTAGCTTACGAGATTGATCACCATAAAAAAGGCTATTACGTTTGGTTACTAGTCAATGCGACTCCAGAAGCAGTTGCTGAATTTAACCGTGTCGTTAGAATTACTGAAGAAGTTATTCGCTTCATTGTTGTAAAGGAAGGCGAGTAGTATGATGAACAGAGTTATTCTGGTTGGTAGAATTACCAAAGATCCAGAAGTGAAATCAACTCAATCTAATATTCCAGTCGTAACCTTTACGCTTGCAGTCAACAGACAATTTTCTGATCAATCAGGAGAGAAACAAGCTGACTTCATACAATGCGTCGTATGGCGCAAGCAAGCAGAAAATTTAGCACGCTTTGTAAAAAAAGGTGCACTCTTAGGTGTTGAAGGACGCATTCAGACGAGACAGTATGAAGCGGAAAACGGCACACGTTATGTTACAGAGGTAGTTTGCGACTCCGTTCAGTTCCTTGAAAGCAAGGGATCGAACCAGCAGGACGCAGAACCAACCATTAAAGAAGAGACCCGTACTGCTGATAATGACGAGTTCTACGAAACAAGTAAGCAACTCGCAGCAGAAGAAGATTTACCATTTTAAGGAGGAAACATCATGCAAAACCAAAAACGTGGTGGCGGTGGATTTAAGAAGCGTCGTAAAGTTTGTTACTTTACTCAAAATAAGGTTGAACACATCGATTTTAAAGATGTTGAGCTATTAAAGCGTTTCGTTACAGATAGAGGTAAGATTTTACCAAGACGTGTAACTGGAACTTCAGCTAAATGGCAGCGCCCGCTTGCAATCGCGATCAAAAGAGCACGTCACATGGCATTGTTACCATTCGTGAAGGACTAAAAAAATTAAACTGCATCCAATGCAGTTTTTATTTTAAAGTAACTTGACATTTAATTGAAAAAGGAACATATTATTGATATAATATCTTTAAAGTAGGTGGTTCAAATGAAACGATGGCTATTCTCAGTAATCGCAGTTATTGTTTTCGCTTTCAGTATATACCTCTATATTCCATATTTTAAATTTGATTCTACCAAGCAATTATTAGCGTTTGTTCTACTGATGGGCAGCTTTGTCCTTATTTTTGTGACGATTTATTTGAGCTTGAATTTTCAAGCGAGACAGAAGGCGAAGACGCTTCAAAATAGACTTGCGATGTGGACGAAATTATCCTATCACGTGAATCAGGTAGGGGATGAAGTCTTTAATGAACTACCGATTGGGATAATCGCGCTGGATGATGATTTTGAGATCAAATGGGCGAATCCGCATGCGAAATCCATTTTTGACCCGAAAATTACAGGAAAAGATTTGAAGGATGTGCATCCGCAGCTTCATATGGCTGCGATGAACAATAAGGTTCAGTTCTCCATTCAGGTAAAGAATGAGAGCTATGATGTGACCTATCGTCCCGAATACCGGTTTTTTTATCTTTTCAATGTGACTGAACGCGAAAAGATCAAAGCGAGATACGAAGAACAAATTCCTGCACTCGGTATCATCTATTTGGATAATTTAGATGAAGCGATCGGATCTATGGACGTTCAAGAACAATCCAGTTTGAAGGGTGAATACTTAGCTGCAATCGCCGATTGGGCGAATAAATATGACGGATTCTTAAAACCTTATTCCGATGAACGTCTGATTGTTGTTTTATTCCGCAAGGATTTAAATCGGATGATTCAAGATAAATTTGAAATTCTAGACAAGGTCAGACTGATTTCCACTCAAAATCAGGTGAGAGTCAGTATTTCCATGGGCGCTGCTTCATGGGATGTGGATTATGAAGAACTTGGCATTTACGCGCAAAACGCGGTTGAACTCGCTGAAAAGCGCGGGGGAGACCAGGTTGTCGTCAATATCCAAAATCAAAAGATCGCTTACTTCGGCGCGAAGAACGATGCTTCAGCAAAGAGCTCCCGTGTCGGTGTCAGAATCAATGCGCAAACCATCAAGGACTTTATTGATAAGTCATCCGCTGTTTATGTCATGGGACACAATCAAGCGGACTTGGATGCATTTGGATCGATGATTGCTGTTTATCATATGGCGAGAGCCAGCAAGAAACCTGTATTCATCATCTTTGATGAGTATAAGATTGATGGAACAGTCACGAAAGTCGTCGATCTGATTAGAGTTCAAATGCCTCAATTCATGGACAACTGCATTTTACCTGCCAACGCAGTCAAACAGATGACACCAGAAAGTCTTCTGATCGTTTTAGACAGCCAATCTCCAAAGATTGTCATGAGCCCTGAAGTTCTAGAAAAAGCCAGCAAGGTCATTGTCATCGACCATCACCGAGTCGGTGAGGAAACCTTCAATGCGATCTTCAGCTTTATCGAACCCTATGCATCCTCGACCATCGAGCTTGTCATGGAGCTTTTAAACTTCTATAACATGGAAGAAGAAATCAAAATTGCACCCCTTGAAGCAACCATCATGTATGGCGGCTTGATCGTGGATACAAATAATTTTACGTACCGAACAGGATCAAGAACCTTTGAAGTCGCATCTAAATTGAAGGATTTGGGAGCGGAAGTGCAGGATGTCAAGCTATGGCTACGAAGAGATCTCTTAAGAACGCTTGAAATCAACAAGCTTTTGGACAAGGTTGAAATATTTTTAGAGAAGTTCGCATTCGTAGTAACAACAGAAATTTATGATGACCGCGTTATTTTAGCGCAGGTCGCGGAAGCAGCGCTTCAAATCAATGAAATCGATGCTGCATTCATGATTGCGCGTGTGAATTCCGAAGTTGTCGGAGTTTCTGCTCGTTCCTACAATCAGGTGAATGTTCAGCTTCTCATGGAAGCATTAGGCGGAGGCGGTCACTTGAACAGTGCTGCTGCCCAGATCCAAAATGCATCCATTCAGGATGTATACAGTCAGTTAAAGAATTATATCGAATTAGAATACGGCGGAGGTGGAGAGCGCGTGAAAGTTATATTATTAGAAGATGTCAAAGGCAAGGGCAAGAAGGATGATGTGATTGAGGTTGCATCAGGTTTCGGTCAATTTTTAGTCACTCAGAAGAAAGCATTGCTCGCCAATGAAGAAAACCTGGCTGCTTTAAATAAAGCAAAAGAAGATGCATTTGAAGCGATTCAAAGACATATCGATTTCATGAAGAAATTAAAATCAGAAATCGATGGCAAGAAGGTCACTCTGGGTATCCAGATCGGACAGGATGGAAAATTATTCGGTGCAGTGACGACCAAGCAGATTGTTGAAGCCTTTGAACAGGTTCACCATATCTTGATTGATAAGAAGAAGGTTGAACTTTCAAGCGATATCAATTCAGTCGGCATTTATACGGCAACCGTACAGTTACATAAGGATATCAAGGCGCAATTCGAAGTGCATATCATTGAAAAGTAGGTATGAATCATGGCTAAGAGCTTACCGCATCATCATGAATCGGAACAATCCGTTCTTGGAACAATCTTTTTAGATCCCAAGAAGATTGTTGAAGTGATTGATCAATTGAATAATGACGACTTCTTTGAAGAAAGCCATGTCTTAATCTATCAAGCGATGAAGGAATTGCATCAAGATGATATGAAAATAGATTATGCGAGCGTCGCTTCAAGGTTGGAAAATACACAGAATCTTCAAAAAGCAGGCGGCATGAAATATCTGCTCGCGCTTTCTGAAGCAGTTCCATCCACAGCCCATCTTGAAACCTATGTGGATCTTGTCAAGGATGGTTCTTTGAAGCGTCAAGTCATCAAGCTTGCAAGCCAGATTTTAGAAGAAGGCTATCAAGGAGAAACAGATGCGAATGACTATTTGACCATGGCGGAAGAAAGTATTTTCGCACTTGCTCAAAAAAGAAAAACTTCATTGTTTTCTGAACTTTCTCAAATCATTGAAGAAGTTAAGATTAAAACAGAAAAGAATAGAGACAGCAAGGGCGGTATTACCGGACTCAGAACAGGATTTTCTAATCTAGATAGTTTAACAGCTGGTCTTCAACCCGAAGAATTGATTATCCTCGCTGCTCGCCCCTCGATGGGGAAGAGCGCCTTCGCAATGAATCTCGCACTTAATATCGCAAAGAGAAATAAAGATGGTCAAGCGGGAGTCGCAATCTTCTCATTAGAAATGAGCAATGAGCAGTTGGCTGCCCGCATGCTCTCTTCAGAATCCAATATTGAAAACAATAAAATTAAAACCGGTCATTTGACCAGTAAAGAATGGCAGTTTCTTG
>Ga0209000_1001130_pt1 | contig 18525 bp, 18 predicted proteins | sample RifGroD2_FD_183998 | JGI IMG/M metagenome (GOLD analysis project Ga0209000, IMG submission 183998) | Groundwater microbial communities from Rifle, Colorado, USA - Groundwater D2 (SPAdes) (version 2) | ecosystem: Environmental > Aquatic > Deep subsurface > Groundwater | place: Rifle, Colorado...
GAAAAGAAATCATTGATTGTGTAGGAATTAAAAAGGTTAGAATAGCACCAAGGAAATTTCATTATGATATTAAAGGAATTGAAGCAAAAGTTAGTTTGAGCGACTTTAAGAATGGATTCTGTTGTGCAAGTGCCTATACATATATCATAAGTACTGTTAATACTATTCCTATTGAGTTAATACCAAAAGATATTGGATTGATTGAGGTGGATATTGATAATTTTGAGTTAAAGAAGTATTCACAAAAGATTTCTGATATGAAGGGTGTTGCATTAGTTCGAAGGGCAAAGAAGCGAATTGATTCTAGGTTTAAATCAGAAGAAGCATATAGAAAATGGTGTGAAAAGTGTTTAGAAGGGGTTGCTTATAGAAGCAGTAGTGAATTGTTATTTTGGCGTAATTACATTGAGTTTAGTAAGTAGAAATAAATAATTGGAGGAATATTATTTTGATTAACTCAATAATGAATAATATTAGAGTTGCAAAAGTAAATTGTTTTAATGAAGAAAGATTAGGTGCAGGAAAAGGATTTTTAGTTTGGTTAGTTGCAAATAATGGTTATGATTTTGGGACATATAGAGATAATGATTATGCAGAAGATTTTCCAAGAAAAGAAGCAATGTTTATAGATTATACAATTGATGAAGCACTGCATCAAGCATCAGATTTTCTACTTGGATTAGAATTACAAGAAGTAACCAGAAACATTAAGGAAAGTGGAATTATTATTGGCGAATCTTTAAAGTCGTTGAAAGTTTAGATTGATAGGGTGAGGAGGATGTTTTAAATGGCAAGTAATACAGTTAGTGGTGTTTTAATTCAAGCAGAAGTTAATTTTACGGTTATGGTTGATACATTTGTTGATTTAGAAACTTACGAGGATGAGGATAAACTCAAAGAAAGGCTTATTGAATTAGTTTATGAAAACCTTGATAGCTCAGATGAGGATGTCGATTATATTAATGAACGTGATGTTATTGTTAGTGTTGATACGGCTCTAAAATATAATCTTACAATGATTAGGGATCAGTTAAATGAAAGGAGTAACGAGTGGATAGATTAAATATTTTCGAAACAGAACTATCATACATATTAAATCCTAAAATAAAAGAGTTTACGGAAAAGACATTGAATAACTTACCAGAATATTTTTTCTCAATCCCTGCCAGTTCGTCAGGTAAATATCATAGTTTAGTATGTTTAGGTGAAGGAGGCTTAGTTAGACATACTAAAATGAATGTGAGATTCGCAGTAGACTTACTTAATCTTGAGATGATGAATAAATATACTGATGAAGACAAAGATATAATTATTTCAGCATTAATTCTACATGATGGTATAAAACATGGACTAGATAATTCAAAACACAGTGTAACTAATCATCCTCTAATTATGGCAGAATTTATTAAAAGAGATAAAGAATTATGTGATATCTTAAGCAAAGAGTTACTTGACATTATTATAGGGTGTATTGAAACTCACATGGGAGAATTCAATAAAGATTACAAAACTAAGAAAGAGATATTACCAAAACCACATAATAAAATCGAAAACTTTGTACACATATGTGATATTCTTGGTTCTCGAAGATATATTAAAGATTTTGATTTTGATGTCAAAGTAGAAAGGAGATAGTATTATATTAAATGATTTAACTGGAAAAACATTTGGTAAATTATTAGTTATTGAAAGAGCAGAAAATAAAAGTGGTCAGACAATGTGGTTATGCGAGTGTCAATGTGCTATAATAAAACAATTAAAATAGTTAGAGGTAGTCACCTAAAATCTAATAGAATTCAAAGTTGTGGATGTTTGTATAAAGAAAGAATAAGAAGTGATGTTCCTCCAAATAAATTTGAATTTCTAGAAGATCATAAAGTTGGCTATACTGATACAAACCGTGAGTTTTATTATGATATATCTGATTCGGATGCGGTTGAATTACATTCATGGTATTTTGATAAAGATGGATATGTAGTTACTAGAATAAATGGAAAAGGAATTAAATTACATAAATTTTTGATTGATTATGGTGGAAAAATTGACCACAAAAATAGACACAAATATGATAATAGAAGGAGTAATTTAAGAACTGCATCCAACAGTCAAAACTCAATGAATATATCAATTAGGAGTAATAACATTTCTGGGGTAACAGGGGTTGGTTGGCATTATAAGAATAATTGTTGGAGAGCTAGAATTTCGGTAGATAAAAAGTTAATATTCTTAGGAAATTTCAATGATTTCGATGAAGCAGTTAAAGTTCGCAAAGAAGCAGAACTGAAATATTTCGGTGAATTTACCCCTGTAAACTAACCAAAAAGTAAAATACAACATTTTGTGCATTGGTGTGATTATTTAGCTAGTAGAAAATGTTTAGAATTCAATTTCGATGTAAAAGTTGTGAGATAATAAATAATAGGAAGGAAAGATGTTTATTAAAACAAAAGCATGGGGTCAAGTACCTATCTGTAGAAGTAATTCACCTCCTTCTTTTAATTATATTTTAATAGATCGTGTGAATAGAATAATAAAATAAAATTATTGAAAGAAGGAATACATATAATGGCAAAGATTAAACTTGGAGAACACGGACTACCACTAACAGAAGGACAATTTAAAGCAAGAGGTTTAGTAACTGGTACAAAAAAAGGTGAGAATTTCTTTAAACAAAAACCACAAAAAAATGGTTTTGAAAGAAATACAGTTAATTTTGGTGTGAAAACATCAGAAGATAATGAGGTTTATGTTCAAATTTCTGATTCAGAAAAAGAAGATGCGTGGTTTTATAAAAAATCTGAGACAAAAGGAGAACAAGGTACTAGTAAAAAGATTTCTTGGGGGCAGCGTGTTAATTTTAAAGAAGAAGGTTTTGAACCGATTGGTGTAATTATCGGTTTAGACAAAGATGAGAAAAATAAAAATATTACTAAAAGTGTATGGGACTATGATGCTGCTGAACTTCTTTCGAAAAAACTAAAGGACGATATGCCTGTTTTAATAGTTGGTGAATTAGAATTTAGTTCAATGGAAGGAGAAAATGGTAAAAGTAGATTTAAGAGATTAAATATTAAAAAGATTTATAATTCAGTTGTGGATTTTGCACAGGAAGATTTTAAGGAAGAAAGTAATTTCAAGCAAAAGTGTCTATTTATAGATATTGCTCAAGTTCAAAAGGATAATAAACCAGATAATGATGATCCTAGATGGATTGTTAAAGCAAAAATTGTTACATATAAAACACTTGAAGATATTGAATTTGTTATTAGAAATAAAGTATTGGCATCAAATTTTAGGAAACATTTAAAACCATATAATAGAATTTCTATTCATGGCAAAATCAATAATAAGCGTATGGCAGAAGAGATAGAAAATAATAACCCAGAAGATTGGGGTGGAGATGCAGACCCATTCAATCAAGTTGGTAGTCCTCGTAAATTTGAGTTTGAAATTACTGGAATTGACACAAAAGATATAGATACAAAGACTTATACTGAAGATATTGTAATTAAGGCATTTAAGGCTCAAGATGAATTTGGTAGTGATAATCCTAATTGGGGTGGTAATGACAATAGTTCTTCCGGAGAACAAGATCCAGAAATGGAATGGTAATAGAATCTATAACAATTATAATAGTATGGGTAGTTAAAATACTACCCATACTCAACAATAATAAATTAAAAATTGAAGGGTTGGATTTAATAATATGGCAAGAGCAAGAATTGGAAGCAATGTAGAAAAAGGACTAAAGTATTTTGTTTATGGTAAACATGGTACACGCAAAAGTAACTGTGTAGCAGACTTTGCAAAAATGAATAAAGATGGTAAGCCTTTACGTGTTGCATATATTGACTGTGAAACAGGTAGTATTGATGGATTCGGTTTGGATAGGTTAGAAGATGACGGAGTAGACCTAAGAAACATTTACATAATTTATACTTCTGCACTATCTGAAATTAGATATTATTGTGATAAAGTTATCAATAATGAACCATTATATCATTTGGATGAAGACGGTATAGAAACAGAAGAAGTTGTATTAGATGCTGATGGTAATCAATTTATTGCAGATGCAATTGTCATTGATGGCATTACAGTTATTGCAGACAATGTATCCGATGCAGCAATTAATCTTTCTGAAAAAAGAGCTGCTATTAGGGCAGAATTACAAGGAAAAACTTCTGATGAAAAAGAAGTAATGGTAGGTACAGCAGGACTTGAGTTTAAAGATCATAATAAAATTAAGTCAAATGGAAAATCACTTATCAGAAATCTTATCACAAATACAGATAAATATGTTGCTATTACTGGTCGGGCAAAAGATAAAAAAGAAATGGTTAAGAATGGTAAGGGAGAAATGGTTCTTACATATATGGGTTATGAAGTTCCTGAGTCATGGGATTTCATACAATACGATGTATATACCGTAATTCATAATATGGCAAATGCCGATGGTGAAATTTACGCTGTAATTGAACAAAAAGATAGGACTGGAAAATACAAACAAAACGAAATCGTTGAAAATCCATCTGTAGCACTTTGGCAGGATGTTATTGACAATAATAAAAATAGAGGGAAAAATGTTGGCATGTCTCAAGGTAATGTTAATGAAACTGTTAAAAAGAATGAAGAATCCTATAGTCAAATTGCTGGTTTTACAGACAGTACTCCAAATCAAACTAATACGTCTCAAAATTTCCAAACAACAGATTCTTCAAATGTTACCGCAGAATCATTGATTAAAACTCTTGAAAAAATTAAAGAATCTATGCCACCAACTAAGCGTAAAGCAATGAAACCATTACTAGAAAATGAAGGACTTCCAATCAAATTTACTCCTGATTTATCAGTTGAAACTCTTCAAAAAATATATGACATAATGATTAAGAACTAATTATAAAGATAAAAGAGGAATGGTTTTAGGATCATTCCTCATTTTAGAAACAACATGTTGGAGGACAGAGGTATATGAAAGAAATATTAAGGAAATGTAAAATATGTGATAAACCAAGAACTAAAACTATTAATTTAGAAACAGAAAAATTCATTTATTATCAACAATCATTTTATCATTATAATTGCTTTGTTGAATTTAAAATGGCAAAAAACCAGTTAACATTAGACAAAGCAACAGAATTAGCTAATGAAATGGTAATAAAAACTTCCGAATCAGATTCTTTAAATAGTTTGATAGACAGAGATAGACTTACATATTGGTTATATGATAATTATGACATTAATGTACTCCCTATATTGTTTTTTCAAAAAATTAAACAAATTAACGATGGAACATTCGCTATGCGTGTTAATGTACCTATTCCTTATTACGATTTATTACAAATATTTAAAAAAATGAAGACGTATCTGGATAAAGTTAATAAACAAAATGAAAGAAAAGGTAAAAAAATAGATATTATTAGAAGAGTTGACTATGATTTAGCAATTGTTATTAATAATTATGACGAATATTTAAAATGGAGGCAAAAGCAGAAAACGGAGGAAATAGATAAAAAGGCAATTAAGAATGATATTATATCAAAAAGTGATATTAAAATTAATACCATATCTACTTTGCAAAGAAAAAATAACCAAAATAATAATGATGAAATAAATATATCAGATATTTTAGACGAAGTTTTTTAAGATTGGTTGGTGATATCTAATTGATGAAATAAAAAATCATAATATCCAAACAGAAACACTTTTAGTGGGGAGCTTATACAAAAAACCAGATATTTTTGTAGAGTATGGACATATCATGCGTCCTAAATATGATTTTTATGATAGTTCTTGTCAGTTTTTTTATAATGGTTTTGAAATGATGTACAAAACTTTTTCACAAGAGTTTACAGAAAATAATATTAATATATATATGTCCCAAGACAAAAAAAGAAATGCAGAATACAAAAAATATGGTGGATATAAAACAATTGAAAAAATGAAAGAACTTTCAACTACTGATGATTTTAAAAATTACTTTAACATAGTAAAGAAATTTTCTCTTGTGAGAGAATACGAACGGAACGGGTATCCTGTCCAAAAAATACTTGAGCATAAGAATTTTGAAAAGTTTTCTGCTACTGATATTTATAAGATGATTAAAGCAAAAGCCGATACTATAAATACAGTTATTAGTGGTGGAGAAGAAAGTGTTGTGTTAGGTAAACAATCTACAAAAAGAATTAAGCAATGGATTAAAAAACCTAGTTTTGGTATTACATTCCCTTGGAATTGTTGGAATCTATTTTTTAGAGGTTTTCGTAAGGGGAAATTAATTGTAGAAGGTATGTTGTCTAATGAGGGTAAATCAAGGAAAATGGTTGCTCTCGCTACACATATATCTCTAGTAGAAAAAAAAGCTGTACTCATTATGACTAATGAAATGTCAGAAGAAGATATAGAAGCTTGTAAAATTGTAACTGTAATTAACGATCCAATACATAAGTTGCATTTTGATTTTGACTTAAATAAAACTGAGGAAGAAATTGTACTTGGGAGATATAGAAGTGACACAACTGGCAAATTTATAATTAGAGAATTAAATGAAAATGAAGATCATTTGTTAACTGATGAAGAATATGAACAAAAACTATATGATGAGTCTACAGAGTACAGAAATACACTTATAGTTGCTGAATGGATTGAACGAAACACCAAGATTTATTTTAAGGAAATGAGAGAGTATGCTGATTATGATCTAGAAATGGAAATACGAAAACATGTATTATCAAAAAATGTAGAATATGTAATGTATGATACATTAAAAGGTTATAGGACAGATGCGTGGGAGGTAATTAAACAAACTGCTACTAGACTTGAAGAATTAGCAAAAGAATTAATGATAGGTATATATGCTAATTTTCAACTTACTGACGATTCAGTATATCTAGAGGTATTCGACTTAAATAGTATGAATTTAGCAAATTGTAAACAAATATTTCACGTATTAGATTATCTAGTTTTAGGAAAAAGATTGTTTAGAGATGATTATGATAAATATTCTATAATTGATGATTGGGGAGGAGAAATACCTCTAGATATTACAAAGATATATTATGGGCATAGATTCGCTAAAAGTAGAACTGGTGGCAAAGGTAAAGTTACTGTTTGTGAAGTTGATTTAGATAGAAATACTTGGATTGAGGTTGGGTTATTAGTAAAGAAGGGGAATAGGAATAGCGATTCAAAACCTAAACAAAGGCTAGGAGCGTAATAATATATGGAGGTAAAAGATTTATTTGGAAAAATTATTGAAAATAATGATATAGAAAAAATACTCAAAAATCTGGGTATGCACCATATTAATGACAAAGGAGAATATTTTACTTGTGGATTTCCAGATGGTGATGCTAATCATGTAGTAGTTTATAAGGACAATCTTTGGATAAATGCATATACTAGAGATATTTCGGATAAGTATGGTTATACAAATATTATTTCACTTACATCTTTTATGAAAAAAATATATTTTTCACAAAGTATAAAATGGATATGTGACACTTGTTCATACAATTATTATGAAGAACCAAAAAGTAAAACAGAGATGATTAAATTTCTTGATTATATTTATGAACAAAAAAACGGTTCAAACAAAAGCGATGAAGACGAAGTAATTAATCTAAAACCAATTAATGAAGATATATTGCAATATTATGGTAATTATGCTAATAGATTATTCTTAGAAGATAATATAGATTTACAAACACAAATTGATTTTGGATTTGGTTACGATTTAGAAACACACTCTATTACTATCCCAATTAGAGATGAATTGAATACATTAGTTGGAGTAAAAGCAAGACTATATAAAACTTCAGAAGAGTTAGAAGAATGGGAAAGTAAATATTTTTATTTAGTCCCATGTGCTAAGTCTAAAATATTATACGGATTAAACAGGACTATGCCATACATAAAAAGAGAAGGTTTTGCAGTTATATGTGAGTCAGAAAAAGCCACGGCTCAGTTGTGGTCATATGGAATAAGAAATGCTGTAAGTATTGGATCTCATACAATTTCTAAATATCAAGCAAAGAAATTAACCCATTTAGGAGTAGATTTAGTTTTAGCTTACGACAAGGACGTTATGTTTAAAGACGGTAAGTTTAATAAAGAACATTATGAAAAAGAATGTAATAAATTTATAGAGAATCAAATAATTTATTGTTTAATCGATGAGGATGGGATATTAGGAGAAAAAGAATCTCCAACTGATAATAAAGAAAAATTTAAACGATTATTTGAAAATAAAAGAATATTGAGAGGAATAAAATAAATGAAATACAAAGTAATAGGTAAAAATAATTATAATGCAACTAATCTATTATATGAAATACTTGGCAATAGGGGAATAAAAGATATTAATAAGTTCCTAAATATTGATGATAGTATTGTTACAAACCCATTAGATTTTAAAAATATGGATATTGCGGTTAAATGCTTGTTAGAACACTTGGAAAAAGAATCTAATATACTGATTGTGGTGGACAGTGATATGGATGGTTGTACTTCAGCATCTTTACTTTATAATTACATAAAAGAAGTATATCCAAATGCTAACCTATTTTTCCAAAATCATATTAAGAAAACTCATGGCATTATGCTAGATGATTTACAAGATATACTTCCAACAATCAAGTTATTAATATTACCAGACGCTTCGAGTGAACAATTTAAAGAACATAAAATAGTAAAAGATATGGGAATTGATATTATCATTTTAGATCATCATAGTGTAAAAGATTATAGTGCGAATGCTATTGTTGTAAATAATCAATTGTCTAAGCTATCAACTAACCTTTCAGGAGTCGGAATGACATATAAGTTTTGCAAGGCATTAGATGAAGAATTATGGGAAGATAAAGCAGATAAGTATTTAGATTTAGTGGCAGTTGGGATGATTGCAGATTATATGGATACAAAAGACTTGGAAGTGCAATATTACGTTCGTAAAGGGTTAAGCAATATAAAAAGTCCTGCTCTAAAAGCACTCATTGAGGCACAAGATTTTTCATTAAAAGGAGAACTAAATCCAATCTCTATAGCGTTTTATATTGCTCCACTTATTAACTCTGTATATAGGTTAGGGAAAATAGAAGATAAAGATATGATGTTTAAATCATTTGCTAACATTGATACTGACAAGGTATATATATATAAACCAACAAGAGGGAGTAAAAAAGGAGAAGAAATTGAGGAATCAATACATCAACAATCTGCTCGAATGTGTGTTAGTTATAATGGTAAAAGAAAAAGATTGTCAGAAAAACTAATCAAACCTGTCGAAGATCAAATAAACTTAGAAAATAAAATAATATGTGTTAAGGTTGACAAGGAAGAATCGGAAGGCATGTCAGGATTATTAGCAAATTCATTATTAGGTAAATATCAAAAACCTTCAATTGTATATTCAATTAATGAAAAGAATGAGATTAGAGGCAGTATGAGAGCAAATACAGGTAATTTCAAAGACAAATTACAAAAAACAGGATTGTTTGTTTTTGTAGCTGGGCATCAAGACGCTGCTGGGATACAAATTAAAGAACATTGTTTAGAGGATATAGATAATAAACTTAATGAATTCTTTAAAGATGATACATTTGAAAAAATATATTCTGTAGATTTTAAAATACCATTTGATGAAATTTCTTTTGAATTTATAAAAGATATTTGTGACTTAAAATACATATATAGTACAAATATTCAAGAACCATTAATTTATATAGAAAATGTAAAAGTGAGTACACAAAATATTAAGTTAATGGGTGAAGGTAAAAATACTATAAAAATAGAGACAGACGAGGTTGATTTTATTAGATTTAAAAGTAATGAAGAAATGTATAGTAATATGGTAGATTGGAAGAGTGAAACAATATTAAATATTATTGGTAGGGCAAGTATTAATGAATATAATGGCAAATTAAATGGACAAATTTTTGTTGATGAATGGGAAGTATTAGATGCATTGATTTAATAATAAATAATTATTAGGAAGTGATTATTTGACTAGACCAGAATTTAGGACAGATTTACATATTCATTCATATTATAGTTTACTTGATGGTTTATCAAGTCCTACAGATATTATTAAAAATGCAGTCAGTAAGGGTATGAAAAGCATAGCCCTTACTGACCACGGATTTCTTGGAGGCATGGCAGAATTCTTTTTACAAGCAAAAAAGAGTAATATTAAACCTATTTATGGTGTAGAAGTATATGAAACTTCCGATACTTTAAATAAAGATAAGGACAATAGGTATTATCACTTACTTGTATTATGTAAAAACAATAATGCTATGAAAGAACTTAATAAGGTAGTAAAAAGATCAACTCAAGAAGAAAACTTTTACTACAAACCACGAATTGAAATTGATTGGTTGATACCGTTTGCAGATGATTTAGTAATTAGTACGGCTTGTTTGAATGGAAGAATAAACAAAATAAATAGAGAAGAAAAAATTAAATTTGTAGAAAAAATGAAATCTATTTTTAAAAACTTCTATATAGAACTTCAAAGTCATGAAACAGAAGACCAAATTATTTGCAATAAAGAATTATTAGAAGTGTCAAGATTAACAAATACTCCTATTATTATTACAACTGATGCTCATATGCTTAATGAAGAAGATTTAGAATTACATGGTAGATTTAAATCTATAGTTATGAATAGTAAAAAAACTCCTGATGAAATAGGTGAGGCATATAGAGACTGCTATATACAGACAGTTGATGATATTTATAAGAAAATGTCCTATCTTTCAGAAGAAGTTATTAATGAAGGTATAATTAATAGTAACTTAATTTCCGATATGTGCAATGTTGAGATGGATTTTTATAATATAAAATTTCCTGAAATTGATATACCACCTCAATATGAAAATATTAGACAATTTATAGAATCAAGGGTTAATGAAGGTTGGCAAGAAAGAGAGTATTATTTAAAACCACAAGAAAGACAACAAGAAGCAAGGGAAAGAATTAAATACGAGTTAGATGTTATTGATGCAAAAGGATACTTGGATTACTTTGCAATTGTTGATGACTTCTTAATATATAATAAAAAACAAGGATATTTACCACCTAAAGGAAGAGGTTCTGCTGGAGGAAGTAGTGTAGCTTACTTTATGATGATTCATGATATTGACCCACTAGATTATAATTTACTGTTTGAAAGATTTCTTAATCCAGATCCAAAAGATACTCACATTCCTGATATCGATATAGATTTCTGTCACACGGTTAGACAAGACGTAGTTGATTATTGTATAAAAAAGTATGGAAATAGTCAAGTTTGTAATATTGGATTATATTCATATATGAAAGCAAAAACAGCAATTAAAGATGTTGGAAAGTCTTTAGAAGTGCCGTTTTTTGCTACCAATGAGATTTCAAAAACACTGTCCGATGATACAAAACTATCAGAGTATATAGAAGAAGGTAAACATCAAAAATGGATTGATAAATATAGTAAATTTCAAGTTAAAGAGATGTTTGAAATTGGTGCAAAACTTCAAGGCATACCAAAAAGTTTTGGAAGTCATCCTTCTGGAAAAATTATATCAAATATGATACTTGAAGAGGCAATGGGAATGTCAGTCATTGATGGCGAAAATGTATGCATGTATGATATGCATTATGTTGAGGATTTAGGTTTTATTAAATTTGACTTCCTTGGATTGAAAACTAATACAACTATTTATGATACATTAAAATTAATCGGGAAAGATGCTAAATTTATCGAGACAGCAAGATTGAATTTTAATGATGATAAAGTTTATGAACAATTTAGACTAGGTAATACTTCTGGGATATTTCAATTTAGTTCATATAGTATGAGAGAAGTATTGTCTAAAATGAAAGTAGACTGCATAGAGGATTTAATTGCTGCAAATGCTTTATTTAGACCCGGAGCAATGGATTACATTGATGCATTTTGCCACAATAAACAACATCCTGAAGATGTTAAGTATGTAAACGACAGTCTTAGCGATATTCTTAAAGTTACATACGGGCAGTTAGTGTATCAGGAACAAATGATGGCTGTTGGTAAAATGGCTAATGTTCCTTCTGTGGACGATTTACGCCGTGCATGTGGCAAAAAGAAAATTGACTTAATGAAAGAACAAGAAGTTTTCTTAAAAGAAGGGTTAATTAATAAAGGATGGGAACAAAAAGAAGTAGATATTATTTGGGATCAGATGGTAAAATTTGGTTCTTACGCCTTCAATAAATCGCATTCGGCTAGTTATGCCATAATTGCCTATATTACTATGTATTTAAAAGTATATTATCCTGCTGAATTTATGACATCATTACTTAACGCATACAGTAATGATAATCAACTAATTAGCAAATATATAGCAGAAGCACAGCGAATGGGTTTGAAGGTTAAAACTCCAAATATTAATAAATCTGAGAAGAATTTTACGGTAGATGATGGTTCTATACTTTTTGGTCTTAAAAATCTCAAAGATTGCGGAGAAGTATTTGTAACAAAATTACTAGAAGAGAGATGTAAAGATCCATTTAAGAACTTTACAGATTTTTACACAAGGTCGAAACCTGATAAACCATCTGTAGTTTCACTTATTAAGGCAGGAGCATTTGGTGTAAAAAATAGAGAGCAATTCTTATTGAAATTTATAGAATCTCTATTTGAAGTAAAAGAATATTCTCCTGTGCAAACTCCACCAACTCTTAAAGTATTAAAAGAACAATGGGGGATAGAAGCAAGCAATAAAGAAGATAGATTAAAATATTACAATGCTAAACGTAAAATATTATTCGACGAAGAACAAATTATAAAGCATGAAAATCATATTTCTGAGTTAAAAGAAAAATATATGAGTAATCAAGAAATGTGGGAATACGATGTTATGTCAATGTTTATTACATACAATCCGTTGGCGAAATATAATAAATATATAACTCCTTTTGAAGATGTTGATGAAGGAAAAGAATCAGTATTGGTAGGTGTAATAGCAAGTGTACAAAAAAAAATGGATAAACATAAGAAACAATTTGCATTTTTAGATATTTATCAAAATGGAGACTTAATTGAAGTTATATGTTGGCACACTCAATTTAAAGATTATGCAAATGAATTGGTAAGAGGGAGGGTAGTAGTTATTTTGGGGAAAAAAAGTGAAGGTAAGGTTGTTCTAAAGGAAGTAATTTCATTAGAACAATGGAAGAATAGGAGAGAAATTAAAGAATGATAGAATTAGAATTGTCTAAAGAACTAGAAGAAAAAAAACCTGATTTAGACAAAGTATATGAATTTTCTGCAACCGTCACATACTCTATATATTATAATCAACAAACAAGTTATGGTATATATGAATTTACTACTGATGATAAGTTACCATACACTAATGACTATATATATAAAGACAAATCTAAATATCTAGGTTGTTTAAGTGGCAATATGCAAGAATTATATTGTGAAACGGATTATAAAATTAGTGCGAAACTTAAGTATAATAAGAAATATAAAAAATATGATTATTCAATTGAAAGTATCTTTAGTGAGCAACCAAAAACACCAAATGAACAAAGAAAATTTCTAGAGGTTTTATGCACCAAACGTCAAGCAGATATAATATTAGAATCTTACCCAAATATTATTGAAGATGTAATGACTGGAAAACATATTGATACTTCAAAATTTAAAGGAATTGGAGATAAAACATTCCAACCAATTAAAGATAAGATATTAGAGAATTATATTATTCAGGATATTATTGTTTTGTTAAGACCTTTAGGTGTAACATTTAATACTATTAAAAAAATGTTAGGTGTTGAAGATAATCCATCATTACTTAAGCAAAAAATAATGGAAAATCCCTATATACTTACATCTGTTCATGGTTTGGGATTTAAAAAGGTAGATGAATTAGCCTTAAAATTAAATCCTGAACTAAAATCAAGTTTACAAAGAACAAAAGCATTTCTCTTTTATATCTTTAAAGAAATTGCAAGTTCTGAAGGTCATACGTGGATTAGCAAAAGGGATTTGATTGGTTATGTGAGAAAGGATTTAAGAGAATGTATTGATATTTATAAAGATTTTATTGAGCAAGAAACTGAATATCCATCATTACTTTACATTTATGATGAGAAAATTGGTCTATTAAAATACTACAATACTGCTAAAAACATAGTAAAACAATTATTTTGGTTAGACAGTTTAGAAAGTATGATAGAACTTTTTACCGAACAAGAAATGGACGATTCTATTACTCAAACTGAAAAAGAGTTAGGTTTTGAATTTACTTTAGAACAAAGAAATGCTATTAAAAGTATTAATGAACATAATGTAGTGATTGTAACATCACCTGCCGGAGCAGGAAAGAGTACGACAATTAAAGGAATTTTTGATCTACTAACAAGAGCGAAAATTAAAGACAAATTTATAAGTAGCGAATATAATCAAATACATTCAGAAGACATAATGGGAAATGATGAATTTTCTACTAGTAATGAATTGTGTCAAGGTTCATATGGAGATATTTCTGTAATTGATGATCATTCGATAGTTAAGATTGGTCAATCTGCATTGTCGGCGAAGGCTGCTAAAAGAATGAAAGAAGTATCTGGTCAAGAAGCTATGACTATGCATAGAATGTTAGGGTTTGGTGGCAATAATGGGGATGGTGGGAAGGGAGGATTCGCATTTAAAAAAGATTTTCCAATGAAGTATCATGTAAATACGTTGGATGAGGCCAGTATGATCAATAAGTCTCTCATTAACAGTTATATTAATGCAATACGACCACACAGTAAGTTGGTTATTATATTTGACTTTGCACAATTACCACCTATCGGATCAGGAGATTTTACTAGAGATATTTTAAGAAGTAAATTGTGTATTAATAAGTTTACTAAAGTTCATAGGCAAGGTGAAAAAAGTGGAATATTAATGGACGCAAATAAAATAAGGGTTGGCATTAATCCTATTGAAAAGTTAGAAAAGAAAATAGTGCATGGTGAACTAAGAGATATGTTTTACAGATTTGAAACTGATAAAGAAAAAATGAGAGATATGGCAATTGAAGCCTATCTTAAATCTGTAGAAGATGTTGGATTAGAAGAAGCAGTAATTATTACTCCAAGAAAACGTAAATGCATTAATAGTGCTACAGAGTTAAACAAAATTATACAAGACAAATTAATACCGAATGATGTTAAAAGTTTGACAAGATGGAAAGATGGAGAACAATGTATTTTTAAACTTGGTGCGAAAGTTATGCAAAAGAAAAATAATTACGATAAGGACAAGATGGTTTTCAATGGTGACGAGGGGTATATAACTGATATTGATAAAAATGGTTTTACTATAAGTTTTACTCTTGAAAATGGGAAAAGAGAAGTTGTTTATACTAATAGTGAACTAGACCAAATAGAACTTAGTTATGCAATAAGTGTTCATTCTGCCCAGGGATCTCAGTACCATTCAGTAATTTGTGTTTTTGATATGAGTAGTTATATTATGCTGAACCGAAAAATCTTATATACAGCAGTTACAAGGGCGAGAAAGAAATGTATGCTCATTAGTGAACCAAGAGCATTTAAAGCTTGTTTGGATGATGAAAATAATAAACCAAGAAATACTTTCTTAAGTGAAATGTTTGAGACATATGATACGGATGATTGGATAAATCAATAAATAAAATTGTTTGACTTATCATTCCCAAGATGGTATTATATATACAGGAGGCAAAACAAATCTAAAATCAAAATCCGATAAAAGAAGGCGAAAATCATGTAAAAATACATAAATATCTACTCATAACCCAAAAATCCAAAATATCGAACCCTGTAACCCTACTGCCACAACACTTTCAAATTCACAATTTCCCTTAAATTGTTCATTTTAAGCTATTATTAATTTAAGGAGGTGAATTAAATGTACGACTAAATAATAATATAATTTATACTAACAATAAAAGGAGGTGAAAACAATGAATCCCACAAAAATCATCAATCGAATCGATGGCCAATGGACTACATGCTCTTTTCAAGAGTACAATCCCAATGACAAATCAAACTTCATGTTCTACACAAACAATGACACAAATACCACTACATACCTAAAAAAGATTAGTCAATAATTTTTCTAAACAATCATAATTAATCAACACAAATCATAAAATAAATAGCAAGGATTTAATCATGTAGATTATTCATTCGACTAATTAAATTCTTGCTACAGCAAAAAGGAGTAGAATAATACATATGAGCACTAGAATTTTACACGGCAGAGATGGTGACTGGATTCAGTGTAGCCCTGATGAATACAATAAAAACTATACAGATAAAGTTAATTACGCATTTATTGTGGATCAAGATACTAATAGAGGAGATTATTACAAAAAGGTAAGAATTGAAGTATTTGATAATGAATCAAAGATTAAAAATGAGAGGATGGAAGACTAACGATTGGCTAACATATCAATGTGCAAACATTATGAGTGTGAAAAATCTTCTAGTTGTTTGAGAATATTAGCACCACCTGAAACAGACCAAGTATATATGAGATTCCATAATATTTGTGGTGAGTTCAATCAATATCAATGGTACTGGCAAGCACCAAATGAATTAATTGTTAAGAAAGAAGAGGGTACATAATAAGAGAAATATATATTGTGGAGCAAATTATTCCATTACTCAATAATTATCATAAACTTAGTTTAATAGAATTAGATCAATTAAGGATTTTGGCAAATAAATTAAGTAGTAGTTTAGGTTGTTATTTATATGACAAAAATTTAATAGAGAAAAGAAGTGATAAACAATCTGTATAAATAATTTAAATAATATATCCTTACAAGGCATTGACTTTCACAAATATGTAGTCATAAAACAAGATGACTTATACAAACACGCATCAGAACAAGATATGGTTGATCTAAGTAGAATTCTTAAAACAATTAGATTTGGAAGGAAAGAAGTTGGTAAGAAGACGGACAATAAGTATTTAGTGATTAATATTGACGAGGATTATGCTAAAGACGTTATTGAGATATTGAAGAATAATAATCATTGGAAATAAATACCTTAAAAGAAGATTTTTATCGTATAAATACTAAAATAAATATATTGGAGGATACATAATTGACAACTATTTCAGAAGACGCATTAAAATTACTTAAAGAAAAACAATACTTTAAAGAAAACGAAAAAACTTGGGAAGACTTATGTGAAAGAGTTTCAATCGCGATAGCAGAAGTAGAAACCGATGATAAAAAACAACAGATTAAAAAAGAAGTTTATGAAGCAATGTCTAATTTAGAATTCATATTTAGTACACCTGTTTTGTTAAACGCAGATAAAGATAATCCAGGTCAATTATCATCTTGTTTTGTTTTACAAACTAAAGACAACATAGAAGATATATGTTTATTAGATGCTGAATTTAGTAAGATTTTTCAACGCAATGGCGGTGCAGGTACAGATATTAGCGTATTGAGACCTGCAAAAGCAAAAGTAGATACATCTAAAGGGTATGCTGGTGGAGTTACTACATTTATGGGAAAATATGATAGAACTGCTGATGATATGACTAAATTTAATCCATCAAGAAAAGGTGCTTTGAAAATAAATCTTCAATGTTGGCATCCTCAATTATTAGATTTTATACATAGCAAAGACAATACAAGTGAATTAAAAAGAATGAATATTTCTATTTCTCTTACTGATGATTTTATGAAGGCCGTAGAAAATGATGAAGATTGGAATCTAGAATTTCCTGATTATCAATGGAATAAGGAAATTTATAATCAGGAATGGAATGGAGATTTAGAGTGGTGGAAAGATAAAGGTTATCCAACCATTATATATCAGACATTAAAAGCAAAAGAAATTTTAGAAGAAATTGCAAGATGTTCATGGGAAACAGGAGAACCCGGCGCGAATTATCAAAGTCGCATGGATGCTGATAATCCCAATAAACATTTAAGTACATTAATTTTTACAAATCCTTGCAATGAATTTAGTAACATACCTAATTCTTCATGTAACTTAGGTAGCATTAATATATATGCTTGTATTAAAGATGGTAAATTTAATTGGGATAAATTAAAAGTATTGTCATATAAAGCGATTAGATGGTTTGATAATATGATTTCTATTAATAAATTGCCACTAACTAAAATTCAACAAATGACTGAAGCGATTCGTCCTATTGGAATGGGAATGATGGGTTTGGCAGACGCTCTGTATGTATTAGGAATTAAATATAATTCTCAAAAAGGTTATGACTTCGCAGAGAAAATTATTAAAGTAATGAAAGAGAATGCCTTAAAAGCCACAATTGATTTAGCAGAAGAAAGAGGAGTTTACCCTGCTTGGGAAGGTAGTGAATGGCAACAACAGGGATTGAAAGTTAGAAATAGTTCATTACTTTCAATTGCCCCCAATGGAACAATATCATTTCTAGCAGGGGTTTCTGGAGGTTGCGAACCACAATTTGGCCTTACATACAGTCGTAGGACATATGATAATAATATTTATTTTATAAATAATCCA
>Ga0209000_1001132_pt1 | contig 18440 bp, 18 predicted proteins | sample RifGroD2_FD_183998 | JGI IMG/M metagenome (GOLD analysis project Ga0209000, IMG submission 183998) | Groundwater microbial communities from Rifle, Colorado, USA - Groundwater D2 (SPAdes) (version 2) | ecosystem: Environmental > Aquatic > Deep subsurface > Groundwater | place: Rifle, Colorado...
TTGACAGGCTTAATGCTTAATGTATAAAATAACCTTACTCCACTCTTCCGTTCTTTTATGTTTATTTATAAAATTAATAATTTGTAAACTTAGGATGTATAAAAATAATAGCCGGTTCAGCAGTAAAATCAAGGGTTATAGCCCGCTTCAACTTTTGTGTAACTTGATGGGAATGATGCCCGCAGTCGGCTACTATTCTTATACAAACCGTTGTGTGGTATTGGGGTGAGGTGCTTTTAAGAATATATTTAAGTAAATAACATAGTAATAGATTATGAACGTAAATAAATCAATTCGGGGACTTTTATTTATTGGTTATGTATTGACTTGCTTTGGAACTTATTCATGCAAATATGAATGTTGGGGGTTTCCAAATGAAGATTTGAGTTGGATACCATACGAAATTGGTGACACCATATCTTATCATTCAGAAAATGAATCAATGGACTTTGTTGTGGATGATTTTTTCAAAACAGCCCCTGATTCTTATCGTGGCTTTGCTATGGATTATGAATGTTATTATGAGGGATATTACTCAACCATGACGAATGAACAAAATTATAAGCTAAAAGAATCATTTTCAACCAATCATAATGATGGTATGAAAGTAGTGCTGACAGAGAATGATTTGTTTTATTTTCAATTATGGAAAGAAAAAACTAGCACAGATACTTTAGAAGTTGTTTATCATACAGATACTATAATTGAATCTGTCAAATATTCTGATGTTTTTGTAGTTAATAAGAAAATATTAAAAAGTGGACAAAGAATATCTTGGATAATTAAAGCTAAGGACAAAGGAATTATTCAATTTTATGATAGAGAAATAGATAAAATTTGGACAATAAAGGAATAAACAACACCACACAACCCACGGTATAAGGCATGGCGGGTTTACAGCGATTCGACAAGTCGAATCTTTTTTGTACCTTTCGTGCTGGTCGGTCAGATTTCCGTTGGAAATCCGCCACGACCTCATACCGTCAACGTTGGCAGCAAGCAAGATGAACAGCAGTACACGAAAATATAGCCTGATTTTAATTTTGATTTTTAGCTTTTCAATTAGCTATTCTCAAGATTTTATTGATAAAGTCGTTGATTTCTCTAAATCGGAACTTCATAAGGACTATCAAGCTGAATTTTCAATAGAAATGATAGATGTCTTTGAAAAAATCAGCATCTTGACTGACCAGGATTTGAGTTTCAATAGCTGTGATTCTTTATTCATTATTAGAGGATTGAATATACAAAATCGGACTGCTTACGGCAGGATTTGGAATGATAAGTTTCGTTTTGACTACATCGGTCTAAAAAAATGGCATGAAGGTAAAACGATGAAATCTGATGCTGAGGTTTCTGCTAATGGCGAAAAATGCTATACGAATGACTTTAATACTTTAATAAGACTTATAGAAAACGGAAATTATAAATCTATTACTGAGATTTCCGAAAAACATTCAGCATTGAGCGGAGTTTCATGGACTATAATCAGATTTTATAAAGGACGTGATAAAGTAAAATACGACTACTGTGTAATACAAGATTTTGCAATTCTGGATAATGAATAGAAATAGAGTGACATTATTAATTCTTTTAGCTTCATTGATAAGTTGTAATTCAATAAGAAAAATTGGATTTAAACCTGAGGATACCGATTATGTGAAAGCTTGTCGTGAAGATTGGACATATTCAGATTTAAAAGATACTATTTCAATACAACTATTATTGCATGACAAAAAAGGTAGATATGATTTAGTAAGTTGGCCAAATTTATTCATAGGGATTACAAATCAAAACGATACGATTGGACTAATTGATAATTTTACGACAATAGAATATAAGGTTAATTCAAAATTGACTTTTGTACCTTATGATTATGGAACTGAGATTGAAAAAGCTCTTGGTGGATATGCTCCTGTTTTAACAGTTCATAGAAAAGACAAAGTAAATAGATTGTATTGTTCCATTAAGTCATTGTATTACTGTAAACTGATTGATAATTAAAAAGTCGAGTAGGTAAAGGGGAATCTCACCCCTAAACCTCTCTCAGAACCGTACTTGAACCTCTCGATTCATACGGCTCTTCATGATAAAGACGTACATCAGGGCTGAAAGCCATGTTTCCAATGCTCGAACATATCTGGGTAGCTTTTGGCAATTCCCTGTAAATATTTATAAGCCTGAAACCAATGCCTCCGCCTGAACCTCCGATACTTGTTGCGTACCCATTTGGCTAACCGTAGATTGATAACCCGAAATAATTTCCTTAGTTCCGATTTTCGAAACTTTGAATAGTAATTGAGCCACCCTTGTATTTTGGATTTTAATAGTTCTGCTATCCGGCTTAATGGAAAATGTACCCACCGGTGGATTTCGAGTTTACGAAGTTCATCCACTATGCGGGCTATGTTCTTTTGGCTGATGGCAGGTGTAAAGCCCAGTTTCATCTTGCCGTGCATCTTAGCGATACGTGGCTTGAAGGTGAAGCCCAAGAAGTCGAATTTCTGATAATAAACCTTGAACGGTGGCTGACTCTTCTGATTTCGGCGACAGTAAACTATTTTCGATTTCTCTTTGGAAAGTTCCAGTTTACAGACAGAAAACCGTTTCTTTATCGCTTCCATCAGGCGCAGTGCTTGTTTGATATTCTGGCAGTGTACCACAATATCATCGGCATAACGTTCAAATTTTACATCAGGGTAGTTCTTCTCTATCCATTTATCAAACACTATATCCAAAAAGATGTTGGCCAATACAGGGCTGATTACTCCGCCTTGTGGTGTGCCTTTACCTACGGGGTGTTTAATTGTCCCATCGGGTAGCTGTACAGGTGCTTGAAGCCAGCGTTCACAATACATCAGGATATGTTTCCTGTCTGTATAGTGACAAAGCGCTTTCATTAGCAACGTATGGTCAATGTTGTCGAAAAAGCCTTTGATGTCGAGGTCAACAACCCAACTGTATTTCATACAGTTGATACGGCATTGTTCTACGGCATCGTGTGCCGATTTATTTGGTCGGTAACCAAATGAATTTGGGCTGAACTGCTTGTCAACAATAGTTTCCAACTCGGTTGCTATCACTTGTTGTGCCACCCTGTCGGTAATGGTGGGGATGCCCAATGGGCGCATCTTTCCACCTCCCTTGGAAATTAATTTCTGACGGACGGCAGTTGGATAGTAACTTCCACTTGAAAGTCGGTTCCATAGCGGATAAAGATATTTCCGCTTATTGGCATCAACCTGTGCAATGGTCATTTTATCAACCCCTGCGCTTCCGTCATTGGCCCTCACTCGTTTGAAAGCCTCCTGTACCTGCACCCTTGTAATCGGGTGCGTCTTTTGTTCTTCTACAAAAATCATCCTCAAATTGCTTTAAGTTGTAATACATAAAAAGAACGCATCATGTGAAGCCCTTCGCTCATGGGGGCATTACTCCCATTCCCTTGGATATGTTCGCTACTACGGCTTCATCCGCCCCAAAACTGCACTTTGCTACTTTTGGCATTTCCTTACAGGTTCTCTGCCGTTTGGCTTATCATTGCAGTTTTGGTTCTCCTGTTCCTTTATTGAGCCTAAGCAGAGCTCTTGCCATCTTTATGCCGTATGGCGTGCAACCAATAATCAGGTTTCTGTTGCACTTTGTCTCTTAAGGTCGCTGCCCTCTCGATTTTGCCATAGTAAAGGTTATTTTCGACACCTCAATGACGGTTCACTTGCGTTCAACTTCTCTGCTTATACCATACGTGTACTCGCCGTACAACTGACTGCATACGCTTTGACCTTGTCGCTCAATACCATTGCATGTACAACAGCACCACAAGGCGGTTTGGTAAATACGCCTGAACATCTTTACCGATAGTTCAATTCTGAATATCCTCTCGTTTGTGAGACCTCTGATTTTGCCATTTTATATTCTGGAGTCAGCTCGTTTCTGTTTGAGTATTCAGCCTATCATCTCAATAAAAGTTATGTTACCTTTTCAAAGAACTTTATTATCTTCGTATCCTATGGTAACTCAGGACACACTGCCAGCTGCCAACACACAATATAAAACAGTTGGGGGTCAGTGGTTTGCGAGCATTTGTTTTTCAAACCAACTTTTTCAACGGTGGATACGAACGCGCTCCGAAAACCCAACCGTTTCATATTGTCAAACGTTAGCACCCATGCAATGAAAACACAGCAACAATGACACTGACAAAGAATTTTCTACATAAAGAACCTGATTTCATTCAATTATCTCGATTTAAGATTATCATTGGGATAATAGCCGGACTATTCTTTGCTTTTGCATTCTATTCGTTTTTATACTTGGTTCGAGAAGTTTTTCGTATTCTTTCAGTTACCGAGACTTATGATTTGTGGATTTTAACCGATAAAGAAGTTCATTTTTATAACCTGATTTTTGCCTTTATTTCTTTAATAATAGGACAATCTGTTGCTTTCTTATTTTGGGCTGACCGACCTAAAAATATATTTGAAAAACGGAATTATAGAAAAACAACAATATTAAACGACCAAAGAGCATTAAATTCGTATTTTTTAAGCTGGTTTTCAAAACTTGCCATTGTCTTTGGTTTAATGTTCGGACTTACTTTTCGTGGTGGATTTTACGTTTTTAGCTTATATCCAGATTACAACTACATATTTATTTTAATTGTTATTGTTCTGTTTCTACAAACGTGGAATACAATAAGCTTGACATTTAAAAGAAAAGGACAAAAATGGATGCTGATTTCTGGTGTGTTTATAACCATTGTCGCATTTGGTTTTTCAAGAATTAATTTAATTGATTACAAGACAATTAACCAAAATTATCTTCAGAAAAATATTTATTACAACTATAACCTTGAACTACCTGAGACAAATAGTTATGAAAGAATTTTCAGACGTTCATTAATTGAAAATTTATACATAGTCGAGACAAAAACACAACTAACCAGTGGGGAACCAGTGTTTGTTGTAGACAATGAAAAAATTAATATTGAAAAACTACATGAAAAATTTGCAGAATGGCAGTCAATGAGAAGTGAATATGATATTCCTCGAATGGTTTATCGCTTAAATATTCATAAGTCAATAAAAATGGATATTATCAATCAAGTGAAAAATGAATTAACAAAAGCAGGAGTTTCCAGGATTGCTTATGCTGTCATTCCAACAAATCATGAGTATGATAAAAAGTATTATCAAGACTTTTCATTTTCAATGATTTTGCCCAATTGGAACGCCGATTGGATGAATCCAAAAGCGATTTATAAGGACATAAATAAAATCCAAAATATTATTGAAATTAAGCAAACTGAATCTGATTATTTAATAAATGACTCGTTGGTTAAAACGAATCAAATTAAAAACACGGTTAAAAGATTAATTCAACAAGATTCTGATTACATAATCAAATTCTATGTGAATGACAATGTCGCTTTTTTTGAATATTTCAAAATATTGTCAAGTGCAAAAGAAGCGGTTAATGAATTAAGAAACGAATACTCTGAAGAAAAATTCTCAAAACAATATGATTTACTTTATTACGAAGAAGAAATTGAAGTAAGACGGAAATTTCCTTTTCGTATATTTGAAATTACAACAGATTTAAAGAAAATAATTGAAATTGAATAAAATGCACGGGGTGCTAACACGCGGTATAAAAAATTGCCGGGATAGTTGGTTATTCAAGGGCTGTAGCCCGCTTCAACTTTTGTGTAGCTTGATAGGGAATCGCCCGCAATCGGCAACTTTTCATACCGCCACCGTTAGCAAAAATTATAAAGACACTCTGACACATTGAAAAAACTTAAGAAAATACGAGGACACAAACGATTAAGAAAAAAAATTGAATCGTGGCGGATTTCTAATCTGAATCCTAATATGGATATGATTACTAAGAATCACTATGATTATGTCAAAATCTGGGTAAGTCCATTGGATAATTTGAGATATAAAGAAAGAGATTATACTGGCCCAAAATCTGAAAATAGACTTTTAATATTGTGTTCGTTGTTGGATATCTATGAAAATTGGGATTTAGAACTGAAAAAATTAAATATTCCATATTATTTAAGGATTTGGTTGTACGAACCAAGATTTACAAGTTCTCAAGTTGTATGCGGAATTGAAGACAGAATTGACCATTATGAAAAGGTTTTCCCCTTGACAGAAAAAATAGTTAAATTCCCACTTGATAGATATAAGCATTTGGCAAGCCGAATTGACCAATTTAACTGGACAAGTGCAATTGATGAAGAAATAATTGAAAATGATTTTTGGCCAAAAGAAAAATACATAACTGAAAGTGATTATTACACTGACCAGAGAATGTTTAAAAAGTTGGATAAAAGACAAATAAGAAAAGAAGATTTGTCAGACGAAAATGATAAATTAATTAGATATTATGTACCAAAAGGACACATTTGGATTGGAAATAAGAAATAACTTTTGCTAACATCATGTATAAAACATTGGGGTTTAAGTGGTTAATTCAAGCATTATGCCCCGCATCGGCGTTTGTGTCGGTGGACAGGGACGAAGCCCGCAATCCCCAACGTTTCATACATGTAAACGTTGGCGGTAATTTAAGTGACAGCCAGTGCAAAAAATTCAAGAATAAAGCAAATATCAGAAAACATGAAAAAAATCGCATTACTATTGATTTGTAGCTTCTTATCTACGAATCAAATAAATTCTCAAATCTCAATACGAGAAAATGATATAGTTGAAAAGGCTGTAGTGAAACCAAGCGTCTTTGATAGTTTAACAAATATAGTTCTACAACGGAACATAATTGATTATAAGAAATACATTGGATACAAATTATTTTTTCTGCCGAAATCAAAAAAATATACTTCAGATTATGGAACTTCAAATAAAATAATAGATTACTTATTTTCTAATGACAGCATTGAAATTACTAAAGAAGGTAAACTTCCTTTTGATGAAGTTGTATTAAATCAGGTCTCATATGGCAGTAAAGCTGACAAAATAAAATATTCAAAACAATACAAGGAGAGCCTAAAGAAATATGAGAAAATTGACAAAGAAAAAACAAATATATACAAACCACAATTCTATTATGAACGAACAGACAAAACGGACGGAAAAATATACGGTAAAATTGGCACTTCCTCAGATAGCGTAGAAGGTAAATATTTTACAATTCTTGATATTAAAGGCAATACAAACAGTAATAGAAAAAGTGAATACAAAAAATTAGATGATATTGATTTGTCATCTGAATCACCCAGTCTGGTAAATCTTCAAATCACACTAAGAAATGAATCTAACAAAGACACTGTCTATTGGATAGGTCAAGCAAGAAATATAGGAACTCCTTTCTTTCTTGTTCCATATTTTGAAAAACAAAGAAATATGTATTTAAACCAAAATCTTGTACTAAAAAGTAAAACAAGTCGTAATTCTGAATTAGAAAATTTAATAGATGTAAATACAGGTGCAGTCATTAATGTTGAATATGGAGATGTCTGGACTTGTTCTGACATTAGTTTTATAGATTCAAAAGACTCCTATTATTTAGCTGGTTTTTATTTTTTGAGAAACAAAAATAGAATAGTCAAAATTGATTTGACTAGCAACTTAATCCATGACTATTTTATGCTTGAATCTGAATTTAAAAAACAAGAACTTGAAAAACTAAAAAAAGAAGAGCAAAGGAAATTAGAGGAGCAAGAACGAAACAAAAGAGAAAAACAGGAAGAAATTAAATTTAGGAACGACTGCATAGCAAAATGGGGTCAAAATTTAGGTTCACTCATTGCTGATGGAAAAGTAAAATTAGGAATGAATAAAGAAATGTGTATTTCAGCATGGGGCAATCCTATTAATATTAATAGAACAATTTTGGACGGACTAACATGGGAACAATGGGTTTATGGTTGGGGGACCTACTTATATTTTAAAAATAATATTCTATCAACTATTCAAGATTAAAATCACGTACATTCAATAATCACATGAAAGGGACTGAAATCAACGAAGTGTTTGAAAAAGTTGATGAACTTTTTAAAATACACCTGAAAGCACAAATAAAAGGGACTGAAATTTTTTTTACAAAATTATTAAACGTTGAGAATCTAATTACTAATCAAAAATATTATCTTCTATTTCTAAGTGATTATGGAATAAATTTCACTAATCAAAATGAACTATTAGAAGGACTTAAGAACTTTATTAATAAAGAACTTGAAACCATTAAAAATGAAGTTCAAAACTATCAATATCATATGATTAAAGATTTAGTATATGATGAAGAATTCATACACTTGCAACTTGACGGATTAGGTTACAAAGAATCAAAATTAGTTAAACTTAAATCAAAAATAGACAAACAACTTTTAGCTATAAAAAATGATTAAAAAACTACCGCCAACAATGTATAAAAATAATAGCCGGTTAAGTAGGTTTGGAAACAGTAGAAGTCCGCTTAAAATTGTGAGTATTTTGACAAGAGATTTGCCCGCAAACGGCTACTATTCTTATACAAACCGTTGCCATTAATTGCAAAACCGTTGTAGCAACTTGCCTTTTTAACTAAAAAGTTTTTTAAAACTGGATTTCAGACTTATAAAACAAAACCGGATTTTTCGGATTTTAAAACCAACGGATTTTAAGACCAAAAGACTTCAAGAAAATCAGCGGGATTTTTAAAATTCAGAACTTTTATTGTTGGTTTTTATGGACTTAGAATTCAATGTAAAACAAAAATCAGTTCCGGCTTTGGTTGTCCATTAGCAATTTCCTCGGTTTGACGGATGGTTGATTAAAACTGAGTGTAAGTTGACTGATTTTTTAGGCCAGACTTCAGTTTTATTTCTCAACTTTTGGCGCATCGGGATTTTGGATTTTAAGACAAAATCTTTTTCATTTCCCGTCTGACCTAATTTATCAGTCATTTGGACTTTGTTTTTAATGGACGATTTGACGAAAAACAGAGAGAAAACAACTAATGGCAACCCACGGTATAAGGCATGTCAAAAGTTGGCGCAAAGTTTGGTTTTTGGTTCTTTTTTGTTAAATTCGTTTGCGGTTTTACGCTTTGTTCACCAAAATTGCCACGCCTAATACCGTCAACGTTGCCTGTAAGTTAAAATAGACAATGCAAAATTATTATGCAACAATGACAAATGATGATTTTTCTGATTTTCCAGAATACGAGACATATTTGACAGACTTAGAGAAACTTTCTAATTATGATTTCAATGGATTGAATGAAAAAGAAATCTATGATATTTATTATGATTTTGCGAGAATTATGCCAAGCAGGTATGGAACTTTATCGCCAGAGAAATTCAACCATCACACCTTTTATAGAGCAAGAATAAATATTGATAGAGAAAAAGAAGATTTAGGTTTAATCCAGACTTATTCATATCCGTCAAGTATCATCTGTAAAAAGAATGGTAGAGCGAATGTTAAAGGTACAAGTGTTTTTTATTGCAGCGACAACCCTAATGCAGCGATTTTAGAAGTTAAACCAAAAATTGGAGATGAAATTTTCCTGTCTGTTTGGAAAGGAGTTGCAACCAAGAATATTAAAGTTGGAATTTGTTTGCCCAAAGATATACCTATGGATAATAAATGGCGAGATTTGGCTTTGGACTCATTTAACGTCGCAAATAAAATGCTGCTAGAGAAATCTGGAGATAAATCCCGCCATTTATCAGCCTTATATGATTACGTTGCCAATAAGTTTTCTACGGAAAAAGAACCTTACTATATTTCATCAATGATTAGTTGGGAAATGCTTCATGGTCAATTATGGCAAGATTTTATAATATATCCAACTACACAAGCAAATAATATTTTCTGTAATATGGCATTTCACCCGAACTCTGTAAATATGAATTTAATGTTTGAGAGAATAATCAAATTGAAAATCATTGACATAGGAAATGAGAATATAAAATTCAATTTAGGGGTAAATGTTGGTATTCTTGAAAACACAAAGATAGTTTGGAAACCAAGGACAGAAAACGATGAAAAACTATTTAAAAAAAAATAACCTACAGGCAACATCATGTATAAAACATTGGGGTTTAAGTGGTTATTTGAAGTATTCTGCCTCGCATCGGCTTTTGTGTCGGCAGACAAGGACGAAGCCCGTAATCCCCAACGTTTCATACACGCAGCCGTTATGGCTCATTTTGAAAAGACGAAGCAATTATAAGATTTTAACTAATTAAACAATGAAAAAATATAGAATAGCTTTCATCTTAGGATTATTTTCGTTCATGTTTGCTTGTAGTTCAGGAGAATTAAATAAAAGTGGACTAATTGGGAAGTGGGATTGTGTAAAACTGAATGATCATCCAATAAAAGAACATGGATTTAATTCAATTCAAATGGAAATACTTTCGAATGATAGTGTCGTTATTATTACTGAGATGAACTCATTTGGAGAAACTACGACAAAAAGTAAAGGTACATGGAGTATAAAAAATGGAAAGATAAAAGCTAAAATTGGAGATAATTATCAAGAGTCAATAGTTAAGTTTTCTGATGGATCATTAACTTTTATTCCTGATTTATTATTTAATAGTGAGACTGTGAAAAAATCGGAATACAAAAAAATACAATAAGAAATTTGGATTCTACATTTTTTCTCAAAATATGAATGTTCCTAATCTTTGTAGGAATATGGTTTTCAATAGATATTAATATTAAAAGTCGAGTAGGTAAAGGGGAATCTCACCCCTAAACCTCTCTCAGAACCGTACTTGAACCTCTCGATTCATACGGCTCTTCATGATAAAGACGTACATCAGGGCTGAAAGCCATGTTTCCAATGCTCGAACATATCTGGGTAGCTTTTGGCAATTCCCTGTAAATATTTATAAGCCTGAAACCAATGCCTCCGCCTGAACCTCCGATACTTGTTGCGTACCCATTTGGCTAACCGTAGATTGATAACCCGAAATAATTTCCTTAGTTCCGATTTTCGAAACTTTGAATAGTAATTGAGCCACCCTTGTATTTTGGATTTTAATAGTTCTGCTATCCGGCTTAATGGAAAATGTACCCACCGGTGGATTTCGAGTTTACGAAGTTCATCCACTATGCGGGCTATGTTCTTTTGGCTGATGGCAGGTGTAAAGCCCAGTTTCATCTTGCCGTGCATCTTAGCGATACGTGGCTTGAAGGTGAAGCCCAAGAAGTCGAATTTCTGATAATAAACCTTGAACGGTGGCTGACTCTTCTGATTTCGGCGACAGTAAACTATTTTCGATTTCTCTTTGGAAAGTTCCAGTTTACAGACAGAAAACCGTTTCTTTATCGCTTCCATCAGGCGCAGTGCTTGTTTGATATTCTGGCAGTGTACCACAATATCATCGGCATAACGTTCAAATTTTACATCAGGGTAGTTCTTCTCTATCCATTTATCAAACACTATATCCAAAAAGATGTTGGCCAATACAGGGCTGATTACTCCGCCTTGTGGTGTGCCTTTACCTACGGGGTGTTTAATTGTCCCATCGGGTAGCTGTACAGGTGCTTGAAGCCAGCGTTCACAATACATCAGGATATGTTTCCTGTCTGTATAGTGACAAAGCGCTTTCATTAGCAACGTATGGTCAATGTTGTCGAAAAAGCCTTTGATGTCGAGGTCAACAACCCAACTGTATTTCATACAGTTGATACGGCATTGTTCTACGGCATCGTGTGCCGATTTATTTGGTCGGTAACCAAATGAATTTGGGCTGAACTGCTTGTCAACAATAGTTTCCAACTCGGTTGCTATCACTTGTTGTGCCACCCTGTCGGTAATGGTGGGGATGCCCAATGGGCGCATCTTTCCACCTCCCTTGGAAATTAATTTCTGACGGACGGCAGTTGGATAGTAACTTCCACTTGAAAGTCGGTTCCATAGCGGATAAAGATATTTCCGCTTATTGGCATCAACCTGTGCAATGGTCATTTTATCAACCCCTGCGCTTCCGTCATTGGCCCTCACTCGTTTGAAAGCCTCCTGTACCTGCACCCTTGTAATCGGGTGCGTCTTTTGTTCTTCTACAAAAATCATCCTCAAATTGCTTTAAGTTGTAATACATAAAAAGAACGCATCATGTGAAGCCCTTCGCTCATGGGGGCATTACTCCCATTCCCTTGGATATGTTCGCTACTACGGCTTCATCCGCCCCAAAACTGCACTTTGCTACTTTTGGCATTTCCTTACAGGTTCTCTGCCGTTTGGCTTATCATTGCAGTTTTGGTTCTCCTGTTCCTTTATTGAGCCTAAGCAGAGCTCTTGCCATCTTTATGCCGTATGGCGTGCAACCAATAATCAGGTTTCTGTTGCACTTTGTCTCTTAAGGTCGCTGCCCTCTCGATTTTGCCATAGTAAAGGTTATTTTCGACACCTCAATGACGGTTCACTTGCGTTCAACTTCTCTGCTTATACCATACGTGTACTCGCCGTACAACTGACTGCATACGCTTTGACCTTGTCGCTCAATACCATTGCATGTACAACAGCACCACAAGGCGGTTTGGTAAATACGCCTGAACATCTTTACCGATAGTTCAATTCTGAATATCCTCTCGTTTGTGAGACCTCTGATTTTGCCATTTTATATTCTGGAGTCAGCTCGTTTCTGTTTGAGTATTCAGCCTATCATCTCAATAAAAGTTATGTTACCTTTTCAAAGAACTTTATTATCTTCGTATCCTATGGTAACTCAGGACACACAACGCCCTACAACATCGTGTATAAAACATTGGGGTTTAAGTGGTTATTCAAGCGTTCTATCTCGCATCGGCGTTTGTGTCGGTGGATAAGGACTAAGCCCGAAATCCCCAACGTTTTATACACGCAGCCGTTAGGGGGTATACAAAAACTAACATAATGAGAATATTCGGTGCAATATTGATAGTTTTAAGTTTCATTTCTTGTTCAAACAGGGAAACCGATGAAATGATTGTCAATGGAATTTTTCAAGACTTGACTTTTAAAATGAACATCCATAACGATGGTTTATCATTTTGCATTCCGCCACCACCAATAGATTATGAAAATGACAGTTTAAAGCTAATTGACTCTTTAAATTATCAAAAAGCGATTGAAAATTATAAGAGTAGACTTGAAGAGCAAAGACGGAAAGGGAATAATATTGTTTTAGGTATTGGGGATTCGTTAATAAATTATAAGGAAAAGGATTTGGAATATCTAAAAAAGGAATTGCCATCAAAAGACTATTTGGGAGCCTTTTACGCCATTGAGAAAGGAGTTTATGAATCAACGTTGATTGATTTAAATTCAATTACTAAAACAGGAAATTATAAATTGCTTTATCTTTCAACTTTTTATCCGCTAAACGACTTTTGGCAATCAGAAAGAGATTTTAAATTTTCAGGATTTTTGCAATTTTCAAGGATTTATTTAGACAACAAAAGACAATATGGAATTTTCTATTGTAGTTATTCTTGTGGTAATTTATGCGGTCACGGGGACTTTGTATTAATAAAGAAAATTAATGGAGTTTGGACAATTGAAAAGACTATTGAAGTATGGATTTCATAAAGTACACCCCCTAACACACGGTATAAGGCATGGCGGGTTTACTGCGATTCGACAAGTCGAATCTTTTTTGTACCTTTCGTGCTGGTCGGTCAGATTTCCGTTGGAAATCCGCCACGACCTCATACCGTAAACGTTATGGGCAACCAAAGAAAAAAGACGTAGTAATTAATTAACATAAATTAAAAAATATGAGAAGGATTCATTTATTATTTGTAATGTCAAGTTTCATTGTTTTGTTTTCGTGTGAAAAAAAGGAACCAGAAATAGAATTTTCACTTGATACACCTAATGAGTTCTCTGTTTCAAAAGGAGATTTCGTCGATAAAATAATTTTAGAATGGAACAATCCACCTAAATCACATAGAATTGAGGTTTTTAGATTTGATTCAACCATAAACAATTATAAAAGCATTGGTTTTTCAGAGACTTCAAATTTTATCGATTCGACTGGTTTTATTCCGAATTCTTATTATTACTATAAAATTAGAGCGTTTAATTCAACTGAAGAAATTAGTGATTTCACAAATTATGATTATGGTTTTATATCAAAATTCGAATCTCCTCTAATTACTAATATAGGTTATGGAACTTCTAAGAGCTCTATAAATATAGAGTGGAGTATTGTCAATGGTGCTGATAATTATATTATATATCGTTCAGGAAATAATGTAGATTACACCGAAATGAAAACAAGCGATTTAAATCGTTACAGCGATTTAGAAAATATAATTGCAGGTAAAACATATTATTACAAGATAAAATCAGTAAATAATAAACTTGGCCAATCAGATTTTAGTCAACCTGATAGTGGATATATTTTGGAAAATTATTCTTACACAATCTCATTTGGTGACTTTAGTTATGGTTATGGAATTGAATTTGACACAAATAACAAGATTTATGTAAGTGATAATCAATCTGGAATAATAAAAGTTTATAATAGTGATTATTCATTTGACAGAGACTTAATTTCAACAAATCAAGTTTTACGTGGATTAAGTTGGTCTATTTCTGGTAATCTATTGGCTGTTAATTCAGGTGGTGGCAGATTATTTGAAATTGATAACTCTGGGAACATAACTTCAGATTTAATCATTTCAAATTCATCAATGCTAAGAGAAGCAACAATTGACAATGAAGGAAACATCTATGTGACTGATGTAGCTAATAATGATATTGTGAAACTTAATTCATCTGGAGAATTTGTGAAAAAATGGAAAATGAAACAAGTAAGTTCTGGTAGTTCATTTTATACAAGTGGTTTAGAATATCAGGATAACAAAATAATTGTAAGCGGCGTTAATTCAAGTGAATATGTTGAAATATATGACACAAATGGAAACTTTATTTACCAATGGAAATTTCAGTATGCTGCAGGATATATGTCACAGGATGTTAATGGCAATCTCTATTTTGCATGTTTTACAAATAAAGTAATAAAGACCGATAAGAATGGAAAAATTCTTGCATTCATTGGGGATGATAAGCTACAAAGATGTGAATCGGTAAATGTAAATTCATTAGGTGTTGTATTTGCATCCGATGAGAATCAACCAAATCAAATTCATGTATTTACAATAAACTAAAATAATGGCAGCCCATAACCCGCGCTAAAACGTAATTGCTTCAAGGATTTTGGAGGTTTTGCTTTTTAAAATAACTTTAGAATGAAATTGAAACCAACAACAAGAAATTAAACTCGCAACTACGTTTAGCACCACCGTTATAGCCAATTAGTAATGAAATAACTCGAAGCAAATTAATAGCATTATTTAAATTAAAAAAGTAATGAAAAGAATTATCTGTCAATCAATTATTCTGGTAGTTATTATTTTTATGCTTATTTCATGTAATACAGGGAATTCAAACTATGCTAAATCAATTGATTTAGTGAAAGATACAATACATAGGAGTAATATTAGTGATACAGAAATAAAGAAAGTAATAAATAGTGATAGTGTTTCTAATAATATTAAATATGAACTAGAAATTGGTAAAGAAGAATTATTTGAGGAAACTGAAGGTAAATATAGTTATAGTCTTAAACTAAAAAAACTCAACAGTTCTGAAATAAGATGTCACTTTAAAAAGTCTTTGGAAGATTCCTTAATAATAAATAGAATAGATACGATAAATGAAATTAAAAATACACATTATAATTATGAGGGAAAATATGGTTATATGTGCACGGGGCAGTTATATGAAAAGAACGATATTCGTTTAATAATCGATAGAGATAATGCCAAATATGCTGGATTTTCAATAAAAGAAACTAAGAATAATTATTTTGATTCTGGAACTACTAAATTTCCTTTGCTAAATAGAAATGGCATCGAAGAACCTTATCAAAATTATTTATATAATCTTATAGATGAATTTCAGCTTTACCCATATGAAGAAAATAGGAGTAGAAAAATCAATGAATTTAGTTTAATTGTTAAATTACTAGATGATATTGATAAAGGAAATTTTAAGTATAATTACAAGTTAGATACAAGCCTATTGGATAAAGCCAATTATTATGGTTTAGTTAATTTAGTCCTGATCTTAAAAGATAGAGGAATTTATGATAGAGGTTTTGTATCTGAAAATACTATCCAAAAGATCCATATTAATGACTACCCAAAGTTAAAAGTTCTTGTAAGATTTGATTATACTGGTAGAATGTTAAGTAAGCGGTTTGAATTAATTGAATTAGCCAAATATTCATATAATAAACCAAAGGACCCAATAGGATTTCAAACATATTATTCCTCAGGAATAGGTCCTATCGAATTTGATGGGAAATATTTTATTATTATGCATGATGATGGTTTTGAAAGCATTTCTCATTTGTTTTCTATATGGAAAAAAGAAGGAAAATCATTATGCTTAGAAAGTATTATAGATACAACAATTAAAGTTGGAATCGGTGGTGTAAGTGTGAAAGATATTTTAAAGATTGGCTTCAATAAATATTTAGTTATTGGAAATACACAAGGAGGAGATGGTGGTGATTCGTGGGGAAGTTTTTGGTTAGGTATTCTATCTATGCCCGATTCATTAGATTTAGTATATGAAAAACACTGTTCAGGCGATGAAATGAGAGATGAATATTTTGAAAATAAGATAATTTCAAGTGACAGTATTATTGTTTTATATAAGAAGGAAAAACATTATGATTCAAATCAAGATATCCTTCTTTCCATTGATACTATTAATTATTATAATCTCGCACATAATTAGTATTAAAAACTGGCTATAACACCGCATATAAAGCAGTTGCGGCCAAGCGCAAAATTGAAACTATGAATAAGAAATTAAAAACATTAGTAAACCAAAATGAAGCGCAAGCAAGCGCAACCGCTTCATATGCCAACGTTATGCAATATTAAACCAAGGTGAGCTATGAAACATTTAATCTTAAATTTAATTTTAGTTTTTTGGATATTAAATATTCATGCCCAATGGACAAATATCGGGTTAAATGGACTTCAGGTAAACGACTTGACAATTTATTCTGATACAATTTATGCCAGTACTAATAATGGCCTTTTCAAAAAAAATATATTAAATACTGATACTACTTGGTTGAGTTGTGGTAATCATAGCTACTATTATGTTCAGACTTTGGTTGTAAACAGTCAGACCTTTATATCTTTAGTTCAACTTGGAACAACTTATAGAACACAGATATATAAATCAATTAATTTTGGTAAGTCTTTTGAACTAATGACTACAGACACTTCAAATATAAGTACTTATCAATTTCTTGACCATATTGCACATCCAAATGACAATTACGATACTCTTTATTTTCTAAACCACCAATTGAAAACCTATGATGGAGGAATAACTTGGGAAAGTATTTATAACAGAGCACAATCAGACCGCTTTATAATGGTTAATCCAATCAATCATTCTCAGTTAATAATCGGTGGAGAAACAGGTTTCTTTTCAGCATATTTGCAATATTCAAATGATAATGGTAATACATGGACATTTCCTGCAATGAATTCTTTTTTTGCAGGTGATAATGCAATTCATGATATAGTTATTGACAACACTATTTGGTATGCTGCTGGTGAAGGAGTAATTGCTAAATCCATAGATGAAGGCGAAAGTTGGGAGCAATTATTAAATCCCTGGGACGATAACTCGCCCTTTAATTTATATTACACAGATATTGAATTTAGCCCACTAAGTAAAAATATTTTATATGTTACCGGTTTGAATTCAACAAGCTCAAACATAGTACCTTTACTTTATTCTGAAAATCAAGGATTAAACTGGGACAGTACATTTTACATTAGTTTAAGTACAAATCAAAAAATTAGGTGTTTGACTACAAAAAATATTGATAATATTGATAATGTTTTTTTAGGAGGTATTGGTGTTTTTTTGTATAAAAAAAATATCAATAATATTGTAAAACTCAATGTTAGTTTTGATCTAGTAATTTATCCAAATCCAGTAAAAAACTTATTGTACATTAAAACAGACAAAAAAATTACTAAGATTAGGGTATATGATATTTTAGGTTATCAAATTAAAGTAGGACTGTGTAAGGATAATTTTATCCAACTTGGCGAAATTCCAAGAGGATTATATTTTATATCAGCAACAATCGAGAATAAAGAGATTATTAGAAAATTTATAAAGGAATAAAAATAACATTGCATAACATTTTGTATAAGTAATGGCAGGCGATGTGGTAAATATCAAGGTTTGTAGCCCGCTCGAACTGCGTAGCGGTTTGACAGGAAAGTACCACGCACTCTGCCACTACTCATACAATTTACCGTTGTGCTCCATTGGTTCGCCGCTTCGGAGGATTGATTGACAATTAAAAATGAATAAATTAAAAGTCCTCGTAGGACTGTCTCTCGGTTGATACGAACTCGTGTTCTAATTGATTTTACTGC
>Ga0209000_1001134_pt1 | contig 18424 bp, 18 predicted proteins | sample RifGroD2_FD_183998 | JGI IMG/M metagenome (GOLD analysis project Ga0209000, IMG submission 183998) | Groundwater microbial communities from Rifle, Colorado, USA - Groundwater D2 (SPAdes) (version 2) | ecosystem: Environmental > Aquatic > Deep subsurface > Groundwater | place: Rifle, Colorado...
TGTGTTATGATCATATTCAAACCTCCATTGTTACTTTTCACCTCTTAGGTGATTTTTGTTTTTTCGTCGAAACAATTGTAACAACTGGAGGTTCTTTTGTTTATAGGCTTTCTATTTAGGAATTGGCGTTCTAAGATGTGTATGCAACAATCCCGGATTTGTTACGAGATATTTACTATAACTTGGGAGTGATAATAATGAGATACAAATTAATTTCTCACAGAGAGCAATTTCCTTACTACTCCAAAAAGATTCCCGTAATGCGAAATGTTCGGGAAATGATAGATTTCATCAATGCTCACCCAAATTACAAGTTCTGTCCATATTTAGCAGACAAAGATAGTATTGCCTGGAATAAATCTACCAGCAGAGGCTATATGAACCAGGTTATTCCAGGATTCATATATTTGCCTTTCAATATAGAAAATGGAAATAATGAAGAGCTCATCAAATTCTACGATCTCTGCATTAACTCTGAAAGAATAGTTGCCATAAACCAGACACAGCCTCACAAAAGCAATCCTATATTAAAAGACTTGTTTCCTGCCGGGCCAGTTAATATTGATACCCTTTCAAAGCACGAAGGGGGGAGGCTGAAACCATTCAGTCTTAACGGAACAGCTTTTTGTAGCTGGTTTATTGACGAGGTGAACACGTTCAAGGATAAAACTGTCATTATTCTAGGCGTTGGCGGTGCAGGAGAACCAATTGCAAGAGAAATAATGAATTATAATCCTCGCAGTTTGCATCTTGTTGATATAAGAGACAGAAATGCTCTAGCCCGTGAGTTAGGCGCTCATGCAATGAGCTATCAGAGTATAAACGAAGTCTCGATCAAAAATAACGAAAAGCTGGTTTTTATATATACTGCTGGAAAAGAATTTAATGAAGGATTAGAAGCATGCAATGATTTCTTATTTGAACATAAAGGGGCTAACCATATTTTTGTTGATCTAAGGCCACACCTATCTTTAAGCACCGTCGATAATGCTAAGCATTTAGGGTGGAGAGGATATACAGGAAACGGAATGAATGCCAGAAATGACTACGCATTACTTATAATGATTTCCAGAAGCATGGAAATAACGACTCCGCCATTTGAAGTGTTTAAATCGGCTGTTGATGACAATTCATAATCAAGAGTAAAGCCTATCATGATACCTGTCTAATGCGATATGCGAGATCTACCTCGTCATCTGCCTTTCCCAGCCTTTATAATGCCCGGAATGATGGGAGTCCCTTTCTTCTGCTGGTTATGTTTTTCCTGTCGCTATGAAGCCTGGTTCTTGTCCTTTAAATAAACTTCACAGCTCTCGCATGACTTTTCACAAGCATTTTTTGCCATTTCCCAGCATTTTTTTTCGCGTTCTTCGAGTGTCGTACAGTTAGCACGTGTTTCTGGAGGACATTTTTTTAATTTCCAGCAGGGAATTAATTCGAGTAGTTTTTTAATTCCAGGAATGCTGAGGTTTTCTTCATGGATTAAATTTCTTAAACACTGTATCCAGGTCAAATCATTTTGAGAAAAAAGTCGTTTCCCTCCCTGACGTCCAGGCTTGATTAGTCCTTCTTCTTCATATATTCTAAGTGTTCTTGGGTGGATGTCAAGTATTTTAGCTGCAATCCCTATAGAGTATACCGGCATGGTTTTTTTTATATTCATAATTCACTTTTTATGTCCTTGCCTAACTGCTTGACGGCAAGGCGCTATGTTGAAATTAAGCGATGCTATCAATCGCTTATGATACTATACTTGACAATTACAATTGTCAAGTATAGTATCTTTACAGATCGCAATGATAATTCTATTTCTAATTCTACTATATGGAGGTATTTATGAAAATAGCTATCAGTTCAGAAGGCAAAGATTTAGATTCTAACGTTGATGCAAGATTTGGGAGAACTCCCTTTTTCGTTATAGTAGATATAAATAGTAATGACTTTTACGCCATTGAAAACAGCAAGAATTTTAACGCTGCCCAAGGTGCCGGTATTCAGTCAGCTCAAAACATCGTTAATCAGGGAGTTGCGGTGGTGATTACCGGAAATTGCGGGCCAAAAGCTTATAAGGTGCTTTCTGAATCAAATATAAAAATAGCCTGTGCTGCTGGGATCACTGTAAAAACTGCTATTGAGCACTATAAAAACGGGATGCTTGAATTGATGGGTACAGCTAATGTAGCGGGACACTGGTAATGAAAATAGCAATTGCCAGTGGAAAAGGTGGGACAGGGAAAAGCACTCTTGCAATTAATGTCGCGTATCTGCTAACCAGGAACAAGATTTCCGTATGTCTTAAAGATTGCGACGTGGAAGAACCTAACTGCCATATTTTTATCCGTGAAGGTCGCAGCAACATAGAAAAAGCTGAGGTTGCTATCCCGAAAATCGATAACAATTTATGTGTTAATTGCAATAAATGTGTTGATTTGTGTGCATATAATGCGCTGGCAAAAGTGCCAGGGAAAGTATTGGTGTTCTCTGATTTATGCCATAGTTGTGGCGGCTGTACCATGATTTGCCCTGTTGGCGCTATTACTGAAATTAGCAAAGAAATTGGGCTTATTAAAAACAAACGAACTCAAAAATTACAGCTAATTACTGGGGAGCTTAAGATAGGTGAAGCAAAATCTCCCCCGCTTATCAAAAAAGTTAAGGCCTACCCGGTTAATTCTAAACTACAGATAATAGACTGTCCTCCTGGTACAGCATGTCCCGCAGTAAGCGCTATTAAAGATACTGATCATGTCTGGCTGGTTACTGAGCCGACGCCATTTGGGCTGCATGACCTTGACTTGATCGTAAAAGTTGTTAGGAAATTGGGAATAAGCCATAGTATTATCATCAATAAATCCGGTTATAACGACAATATAATCGAGACATATGCCCAGCAAGAAGCTATTCCTATAATTACCAGAATACCAATGGACCTAAAAATTATACAAACATATTCTGCCGGTGGATTAATTATTGATATTTTTCCTGAATATACAAGTTATTTTGAACCGTTGATTAATTTTGTTAAGGAGAAAATACATTGACTGAAGAGCTAGTTATCGTAAGCGGCAAAGGCGGTACCGGAAAGACAAGCTTGACCTTAGCTTTTGCAACTCTTGCTGAGAATGTTCTTTTAGTAGATTGCGATGTTGATGCCTCAGATATGCATCTTATATGCAAACCGGAAATAATATCAAAAACTGACTTTTACTCAGCGAAGAAAGCTGTTATTGATTATTCTAAATGTACTGAATGTGGAAAATGTGCCCAGCTGTGCCGATTTGATGCAATCAATGCTGCTATTGAAATTGATGAGGTTGGTTGCGAAGGCTGTGCAGTATGTGCAGCTTTTTGTCCTGAAAAAGCTATCGTAATGCAGGATGCCCATACGGGTGAATGGTATATTTCAAAAACCAGATTCGGAAAACTTGTCCACGCAAAACTGGGTATTGCTGAAGAAAACTCAGGGAAGCTGGTTGCTACAGTAAAGCGTGCAGCCAGAATCCTAGCAAAAGAAGAGGATTCCCAACTGATCATTGCTGATGGGCCGCCAGGAATAGGTTGTCCTGTTATTGCTTCCATCAGTGGCGCTAATTTGGCCTTGATTGTCTGCGAACCAACAGAATCAAGTTATCAAGATATGGTAAGATTGTCCGAATTGTTGGATCATTTTAGGATAAAAACCGCTGTTTGTATCAACAAGTACGACATAGTTCCTGAAATGACAGCAAAAATTTCACAGTTCAGTTGTTCCAATAAAATTGCCGTTATTGGAAAGATTCCCTATAATGGCGTATTTAATAAGGCTCAAATGGTACAACAAAGTGTAATCGAGTTTGAGCAAAGCTATGTTACAGAAAGCATCAGGCAAGCCTGGAACAATATCAAAAGTTTAATGGAGGATTTACGGAATGAAAGAAAAACAAAATGAAGTAATGCAAGCACAGCAATTAAAAGAAAAAATTGCAAAAATTAAAAATAAGATTGTTGTTTTATCTGGCAAAGGAGGAGTCGGCAAAAGTACTGTAGCGATTAGCATTGCCAGGGCTTTAGCAAAGGCGGGACAACGGATTGGGATTTTAGACGTCGATATTCATGGGCCAAGTATACCCAATCTTTTAGGTATAAAAGATGAAAAGCTTACTACTATTAATAATTCTATTTTACCTTACGTAAGCGGAGATAACCTATTAGTTATTTCTATAGGGCTACTGCTCGATAATAGTGATCAGCCGGTTATATGGCGTGGTCCCGCTAAAATGAGCATGATAAAGCAGTTTGTCCAAGATGTAGAATGGGGTGAACTGGATTATCTGGTTGTTGATTGTCCGCCTGGAACAGGAGATGAACCTCTTTCAATTATGCAAATGCTAGGCGAAATATCTGGTGCAGTAATTGTAACTACTCCGCAGGAATTAGCGCTGGTTGATGTTAGAAAATCAGTTAACTTTTGTAAAATGCTGCATGTTCCAGTTGCGGGTGTTGTCGAAAATATGAGCGGATTTGTTTGTCCTGATTGCAATAAAACCCATTATATATTCAAGTCGGGCGGTGCGGAGAAGATGGCAAGCGAAATGGGGATTCCTTTTTTAGGTAAAATACCGATTGATCCTCGTATCGTCGAGACCGGAGACAGTGGCACATCTTTTGCCCGTCACTATGAGCATACTGAGGCTGGTAGGAGCATAAAAAATATTATTACAAAAATTAAAGAATTTACTGTTGATAAAAAAGAAAAAGGAGAAAAAATTATGAGATTTGCAATACCTACAGAAAATGGAGTGCTATGTTCTCATTTTGGTCACTGCGAACAGTTTACTTTTATCGATGTTGATGATGCAACCAAGGCTATTATCAAAAGCGAGGGAATTACTCCTCCGGCACACGAACCTGGCGTTATTCCCCGATGGGTCGCCGGGCAGGGCGCAACTATAGTTATTTCAGGCGGCATGGGTGCAAAAGCTAAATCTCTGTTCGAGAGCCATGGTGTTAGGGTTGTTGTTGGCGCAGCTAATGAATCTCCTCATTTACTTGTCGGCGCTTTTTTAAATGGCACGCTTGTAACCGGGATAAATGCTTGTGATCATTAATGAACTTAACTATTCTAACTGATAATTATTCGCTCCCGGGAAAACCGTTGCTGGCTGAACATGGTTTGTCTTTTTATATAGAAACAGATGGTAAGAAGATACTTTTTGATACCGGATATTCTGACGTATTTATGCGCAACGCCGCTAAGCTTGATCTTAGTTTGAGGCATTTGGATTATCTTGTGTTTTCACATGGTCATTATGATCATACCTGGGGTGTTGTGCCGTTAATAGCTCTTTATCGGGAATCCATAAAGAATAAGATCTCTTATCATAAGCCGGAAGTTATTACTCATCCGCTTACCTTTTATCACAAATACAAAGAGCCTTTTGGTGAGCAGGGTTCATTACTATCAGAATCTCGCCTGGCTTCTATTTTTCAGCTGTCGCTAAGGAAAAAGCCTTTTTGGATAACTGAAAAACTGGTATTTCTGGGAGAAGTCCCAAGAACAAATGATTTTGAAGGTAATTATTCTGATGGTAAGATATATAAAAATAAAATATATATTGATGATTGTATTTTGGAAGATTCGGCATTAGCTTATAAAACTGATGCCGGATTGGTTGTCATAACCGGATGTGCCCATTCAGGTATATGCAATACGATAGCTTATGCACAAAGTATCTGTGCTGAAACTCGGATTCTTGACGTTGTCGGGGGGCTGCATTTATGTGAGGCAGCAGAGACTCAAGTGCAAAGCACGGTGCAATATTTAAAGAAAGTTTCTCCATTATCGATTCACCCTTGCCATTGCACGGGTTTTGCAGCCAGAATGGCTTTCGTAAATACATTGCCGCTACAGGAAACAGGTGTAGGACTGACTTTGAACTATTCGGAGTAGGTGCTTGTGGTAAGCCATAGAAAATTTAAACGGAAAAGAGCTTGGAATGCCTGTTGAAAAAGCTAAAAATTATTATAATGGCTAACGTAACTGGTTTGTATATTAGTCAAAAAAGAGGTATCGACAAAACAAGTGTTTCTTCTGTAAATGCGATTGAAAATTGGGGGATTGAAAGCGACGCACATGCTGGCGATTGGGATAGGCACGTAAGTATTTTCCCTGAAGAAGCGATGCATGTCGTACCCAAAGAAAAAAGGGAAGAAGTGCAAAAAGGTGGATTTACGGAAAATATAACTATAGCGGGACTTTCTTTGACCCAACTTTGTATCGGGGCTGTTATTTCAATAGGTACAGTAAAAATTAAAATACTTTATATCGGGAAAGAAATATACAAAGAATATGGTCGATCTTATATTGTTAGCCGTGAAGGGCGTTTTGGTGTCGTGATGGCGAGTGGAACGATTAGTCTCGGGGATAGTGTAATATTTGCGTGATACTCTTTTAGCACTTCAGCATATAAGATCGCAATCTCAGCGAGTTAATCATATTTAAGGCTAAATTTGATTAATCCGTTATATTGACCAGGAGTAGCATGAGAAAAGTCTCCCCGGATTTTATACTCAATGGTTTCGTGGAGTGTATCCTGGGTATTCGTACTCCACTCCTTAAGCGGGAGGAGGTCGTCCTGCATTCTTATGTAGATACTATCCCCGCTCTTTTTGATCTCAAGCGGTGCGATATCAGTTTGTTGATTGATTAATCCGGTGGACTCCGGTAGATATGAGTATAATGTTACTTTGTGGATATTATTCTTAAGCAGATTGTCGCAGTTTATCATAATATTAATGGTTCCGGGCGCTTCTTTAATATTAGAGCTGGTAACGGGGTCAAAGCAGGTAGTACTGATGAGGGATATATTGATACTGGGCATGATGTAGGGGAAGGCACCATCCATTATGAGCAAGCCAAGAATACCCAGACTATGATTATAGTAATTAAACTGGGCATCGAAATCAATTTTTTGGTCACTGAGGGAGTTTCTTAATCCCAGGAAAGATCCTAATCCGTTGCGCGAGAGGTCCAGGTAACTGTCGATGCTCTGTTTCCAGATAGATCGGTAGCTTAGGTTCTGTGTGCTCATTGATCCGACAGCGAACATTGATGCGAGGGATATATCTGTATAATTATACTCATACAGAGCGCCTCCTATAGTCCGTGATTGTGCCGGACTCCCATCCATCTCAAGAGGTGTAATTGCCGCAGGGGCAATCGTTTCCCCATCTCCGGAGAAAAGGTCTGCTGTCTTATCAAGAAACTGTTTGGCCCTTGGTTCTCCAAACCATAAGTAATCAGTTATCAGCCGCCAGTTGACCCGTATGGAGTCTTTTCCCAGCATGTAGGTATAAAAGCTGCTTTTTGGAGCTATTCCCGGATCAAGCGGGAGTGAATTGTCCAGAGATCTTCCCCAGAAGTCGCACCAGTCGGGAGCTAGCCCTTTGTTATACCTGTCTGCTGAGGCGATCAGTTGGTAGCCATTATCGATGAGCAGGTGCCAATTATGATTGCTGCGATCAAAGAGTTCGAATATCCGGTACCAGGCAGGAGAAAAATATGAGGGATTAGCTTCATTCTCCACTTCGACAAAACCATTGCCGCTCGGACCACTTTCATCACTGGGCATGAGATACTTCTTGTTGTTCAGGACCAGGATCCCATGGGTATAAATGCTGTCCAGCAACGATTGTGCTTCCTCTTCATAATTGATAGACGGTGATTGTTGCCATATTCCCGCCCTGACAAGCGTATCCGCGAATATCAGTGCCACGGCAATATCCTGATCTGCATCGATTGCCGAGTTGCTATCTCCCCTCAGAAAGGTCCCGTCAGTCTTTATGTTCCAGGCGAACAGCTTACTGGAATTGGTCTTATGCATCGGAGAGGAGAGCGTTGCGTAAGCTAGTTCATTAAAGGCTTTTTGATCATTCATATAGACGGCAATAAGCATTCCATAGCCTGATCCCTCGGATTTTGCGATGTCAGCACTGTCGAGCCTGGTCTTGGAAGCGCCTCCAAAGGCATCAAAGATCAGCCCTTCGAGATGGTTGCCTGAGGTGACAAGCTGTTTATAGCTATCAATAAATCTGTTCTTATATGCATTCCATAGATGCTGACAGGAGTCCGTATAGTTTGTGTCGGAAGTCAGCTTCGGAGGTGCGTTTGGAAGCAAGCCTTTTGCGAACAGTGCCTCTTTCAGCGGCGTTTTCAATTCGCCGGTGGTGAGGTCGTGTTTATCAAACCGGATATTTTTTATATAAACGTATTGCGGATAATCGGCATATTCATTCATCTCTACGATGATTTCTTTTGTTTCAGAAATATCAAAGGCATCCTGTGAAAAATAAAGCAGGGGGATTTCATATTCTTTATTACTATCTGTGGATACATTGAATATCTTGTATTTCGGGGACAGATTGTTATTTGTATCCTTTAATCTGACAAAAAATTCGCCGTTCTGGCTTTTTATTACGAGTAGTAGCCGTTTGTATAAGGAGAGATCTGCATTTTGGTTATCACCTTTTGTGCCCAGCCATATTCCGTTTTGTGCCGGCCATTTGCTCTCGCTGGTGTTGAGGATATGATGATAATTATCAAAGCTGTACCCGCTTCCGGTTCCCCACGACCCGTTTCCTGTTGGATATGCGCCCTGCTCCAGATAAAAGGTTTCATCAGCGGGTCCTTCATTATCATCGAACCTAATATTCTTGATGGTAAGTTTGTACTCGGATGCATTGTTTTCATCCAGAGAAAAAAGTATTTCTTTTGCTTGTGTCACATCAAACCCTGCCTGGGAGAAGGCCGCTGCCGGAATTACATAGGTGGCATAGGTGTCCTGCGGCATATTTTCGATCAGGTATTTTTTTGATTCATTATTGTTGATGTCTTTTAAGAAGACAGACATCTTGCTGTTGATGCTTTTGGCTTCAAATATCACGCGCGTATAACCTGATAGGTTTTTTAACATACCTTCGTTGGATTTTGTCAGGCCGATCCACATGCCGCACTGACTGGGATAAGGATAACTCATGTATAGTTTGTGATGATAATTATCAAAGCTATAGGTCTTTGCCCCTGACCCATAGACACCGTTGCCATATGCCCGATAATATGCCCCTTCTTCGACAAAAAATGTTATCGCATGTGCAGTCGAAATCTGTGCGTTCATCAAAATAGCAGCGCAGAGCACAAATAGTATTTTAATAATCCGCTTAAGGTCCATTATGTGGATATCCTAATATTATGTAGAGATGATTGGCTATTGTAGCATACAATTTAATCATAAGCTACAGCAAAAAATGCATATATCATCAGAGTTTTTACAGCGTGCCTGCAGCGATACTGCGTAAACAATTTTGTGATTGTTAACAGATTGTGCTCATCGGAATAGTTGGAAGTTATGTTGTTTGCATGGCCTCACGAACTGGAGGAAACTCTACTTGAATTGATAATTGCTTCAAAGGGCTTTAATTGACTTTGAGGGGTTCATTCGGGAAATTATGTAATATCTATATATATCGATATTTTGCTTACGCTCTTATGTGGTATGATGGACGCGCTAAAGGTCAATGTATAATAAGGAGGAAAAAATGAAGAAGCAATTTGTTGCAGGATTGATACTCATATTGGTTACGGGTTGTTCTCAATACACTGAAAAAGAGACTGGAGTTATTCAGGAACCGAAGGCTATGCTGTCATCGCTAACGGATGTTTCTCAAGGATTATCAGCTTATTATCCATTTAATGGAGATGCGACTGATAACACCGGGAATGGACATAATGGAACAGTTACGGGGGCAACATTATCAGAAGACAGGTTTGGAATATCTGGAAATTCATATAGTTTCGATGGCATCGGTGATGCTATAATTATTGATAATGCAATCGGTAGGGCTGCAGAATTTAGTTACAGTGTCTGGGTAAAGCTTGATCCTCTTCCCAAATTTCAAAGCGCGGAGAATACGATAGTACAAACGGGTAACGGAAACATTTATTATATTCCTTACAGTAATAAATTTGTTATTAATATAATGCGGGATCGGAACGGTGGTGCAGACGAAGGGACAGCTACCAACTACTTCTATCAGTTCCCGAACCCTCTTTCCCCAGAACAGTGGGGTCACATTGCTTTCGTAGCTTACTTAGATAATACTGCAAAGTTTTTTGTGAATGGTGTGGAGGTAGCGATAGGTTCAAGAATAACAGATGGAGGTCAACTAGGTGATTTTAACGCTACTTGTTTTGGTGCAGGTAAGGTTACTAATCCGGAGTCAATGAACTATTCTTTCACTGGTAGTATCGATGATATAAGCATATTTTCGAAAGCACTGACAGCTGAAGAGGTCCAGCAAATTTATCAGAGAGAAGCAGTTATGGTTGTCAACGCCGACCTGAGAATTGATCCTCCGGTCATTAACAAAAAAAGTAAGGGACAGTATCTAACTGCTTATGTTGAGCTGCCACCTGAGTATAACGTAGCTATAATAAATCCATCTTCAGTTCTGCTTAACGGCACTATTGCAGCAGAGGAACATCCTACTGTCCTGGGCGATAATGATAATGACGGTATTGCTGACCTGATGGTTAAGTTCGACAGACAGAAAATAATCACTTCACTGAATTCGGGCGAAATAACTGTTACCGGTAAACTGACCAATGGGATGACGTTTAGTGGAAGAACGTTTATAGGAATTAAGTAATCTGCGTTTGATCCCTCATGCTTGCTGTGTTAATACTATGAGTATGGGGGATTTTACTATCTATTCATGACAAAGAATGAGCTTTTTTTCTTGTAACTGCAACGAGTATGTTATCGCTAATTCCATGAACAGATCGTGTGGGTGCCGAAAGAGTCCCGATTCATAGGATATGGGCCCTGGGGTGAAAGAATATCCGGAGGAACATAGCAGCGCATGAGATAATGAAAGAACAGCATCTTTGGGGATTGGGAACGTTATTATGTTTCACCGGAGATATGTATATGCTGTTTATTATGTTAATCCCTGTTAATATTGGCATGTTGAGATATAATGCAATGATTATGGCAAAGATCCTTCCATAAGTACAAATGTTTATTAACTAAATAGAGATTTATAAAAAGGTATAGGAAAGGAAAAACATGAGTTTGATACAAATGCATGATGTGACGAAAACTTATCAAGCAGGAGAAACCAGGGTAGAGGCCTTACGGGGAATTAATTTAGAGATAAATGAAGGGGCTTTTATCTCGTTTATTGGTCCTTCCGGTAGCGGGAAGTCTACTCTGCTAAATGTGTTGGGCTGTTTGGACAAACCAACAGGTGGCGACATAATTATAAATGATGTAAAAATTAACAATCTCAATCGAAAAGAATCAGCAGATTTTAGAGGTGACAATTTGGGGTTCATTTTCCAGAATTTTAATCTGATACAGGTGTTGACTGTTTATGAGAATATAGAGTACCCATTATTAATGGTACAGAATATTCCGACGGCGGAAAGAAAAGACCGGATATTAAATCTGCTGGATAAAGTCGGCATGTCTGATCAAAAAGACAAATTACCCAGCCAGATTTCCGGAGGACAAAAGCAAAGAGTTGCAGTGGCCAGAGCTCTGGTCACCAATCCCAAGCTGGTATTGGCAGACGAACCCACCGCAAATCTGGACCACAAAACTGCCTTCAAAATAATAGAAACCATGCATGCCATGCAAAAGCTATTTGGGACAACCTTTATTTTTGCTACGCACGATCCTAAGATTGTAGGTGAGGCTGAAATTATTTATACTCTGGAAGATGGTTTGATTACCGACAAAACAACTCCAAACAACCTGGGAGGTAACTAATATGATGCGTATTTTTAGCATTGCCTGGCGTAATCTCTTTCGTTACAGTAGACGAACACTACTGACTTCGTCTTTAATAGCTATAGGTGTTGCACTTGTGATTATATTTTCCGGCGTAGGCATGTCTTTTAAAAACTCCATGATCGGGATCCTTACAAACTCATCTTTATCGGATATGCAGATCCACAAGAAAGGATATGTGGAATCAATTGACAACCTCCCACTACATATATTTATAGACAGTAATGGGATAAATAAGTTAAAAAATATTTTAATAAAAAATAATCAGATAGAATCATATTCATTTAGAATTAAGCTTGGTGCAATGATTAGTAATTATGCTCAAACGTCAGCTATACGTTTGACTGCGGTTTATCCGGACCAGGAGAATAAAACTTGTCCTGCCTTGGTGGAACGAATGAAAGGTATTGCCGATCCCAATCAATTTGTGAAACAGGGAGAAATCGTGTTGCCGAAAAACCTAGCTAAAGGCCTATCCTTAAAAAAGGGGTCGGAAGTTGTTATAGTCGCTAACAACAAAGACGGCTCGGTAAATGGTATGTCATTTAGAGTGGGGGGCATCGTGGATGCTGTTTTGGGGCCGCAGGGAAAAGATGGCTATATTCATATCGATGATGCTAAAGCCCTGTTACGTATTGAAGGCGATGAGGTGTCTGAAGTCGCGATTCGGGTGAAAAATTTCGGGAAGCTACAAAAGGTATTTTCCGGGCTTAAAAAGGATTTAATTGGAACAATAGATGAAACTGGAAACCCGACGTTTGAAATACATACGTGGGAGCAATTGTCGCCATTTGCAAGCATTGCTAAAATAGTTGACCTTTTGCTTATAACTGTAAGAGTTATTTTGATATCAATTGTGCTGATTAGCATTATGAATATAATGATGATGTCAGTTTATGAGCGAACAAGTGAGATAGGGACCATAGCGGCCATCGGTACCCGGCCTAATAAAATTCTAGCTCTTTTTCTTGCCGAAGGGCTTTCGTTAGGACTTATAAGCACTGTCGCGGGTACGGTTGTTGGTGTGGGGATATTGTTTTTACTGAACGTCGTCAAGATAAAATTTAAATTTGGAATGATGGCACTTACACTTACCCCATCTATCCCCTGGGGAGAAGTGATCATGACTTCGGTGATTGTTATTATTATTTCAATACTTGCCAGTTTACAGCCGGCATATAAAGCTTCCAGGCTTGAGCCTGTTGATGCTTTGCGACATATTTAAGGAGGGTTATTTTCTATGAAAACAGTAAAATTGTATAAATTGGTATTGATCGCCTTTTTTCTTTTTGCGGCCGGTCCGGTCTTTGCAGTGGAGGGCAACCAGATTCTGAAACAGGTTGATGAAAAGTTAATGCCTGAATCCTACGAATCTTACCGCAAACTGATTAATGAAGAACCAAATGGCAAAAAAAAAGAGTACACTTTTTTTAGTATTAAAAAAGGTCTGGATAAAATTGCTATGTATTACCTGTCCCCGGCTAGTGAAAAAGGTCGGGCCACGCTACGTCTCGGGGAAAATATGTGGCTTTATATCCCCAATGTTGGCAAACCAATAAGAATTACCAGTATGCAGTCCATCACCGGCGGAGTATTTAACAATGCGGATATCATGCAGGTTGACTATCAATCGGAATACAACGCTTCAATTGCGGAGGAGACAAAAAAGGGATACCTACTCGAACTAAAAGCAAAAAATAAAACTGTAGCTTACGATAAGTTGAAAATGTGGGTTGCAAAAGAAGGCTTGGTGCTCGAAAAGATAGAGTGCTACGGGGGAAGCGGCATGTTAATTAAAACCCTGGAGTTTAAAGAAATGAAAGATTTTGGTGAAGGGCTGGCCAGGCCTTCGGTAATTGAAACACACAGCCCGCTTTATAAGGGCTACCGGTCATACATGATATATCAGAAAATTAAATCAAGAAAATTCTCTAACGAAGTGTTTTCTTTGAATTATCTTCCAAAACTTGGAGAACTGCGTTGAAGCTGAAACCGTTGTTATTAAATTTTATCGCTTTGTTGTGGATACTATCAAGCCCCGTCTTAGGGCAGGATGAAGATAAAAAGCTGGAATGGAGCGGAAATCTTGATAGCAGGTATTTGTTGGTACAAACCAATAAAAGTTCGCCTTTTTATAAGCTTTCTTTTTGGGAATCGGGGAATTTGTCTAAATATCTTTCTCAATTCAGGAACGATCTTTATCTAAACGCCGACTACCAGCAAGAAAATTTGGGTGTTCATTTAAAAACGCTCTCAACATATTATAGCGATTCTTCAACCTCCTTTAGTTTACTGGAAGCATACGGCAACCTGAATCTTTCATCGAGTTCGTTCGTTCAAATAGGAAAGCGTATTTATAACTGGGGAAAAGGATATGCTTTTAATCCTGTGGGTTATGTTAATCCTCAGAAAAATCCGGAAAATCCAAATCAATTGCAACCGGGACTTGACTCTCTGGGCGCTGAATATATTAAAAGCTTTGAATCCGGTCCATTGGCGAACTTTGCTCTCACGGGAATATTGATCCTGGCAGATAAAACAACAGGCAACCATTATGCCCAGATTGAAGATACTGACATTGCACTGAAAAGCTATTTTTTGCTATTTGACACAGACATCGACTTGCTGGGGTATGTGAGCAGAACCAACCCCAAACGTATCGGGTTAGACTTTTCAAGAAATATTAAAGAAAATATTGAGGTCCATGGGGAACTATCTAACTCTTGGGACGATCCAAAATATACTATTTTTAATAACACACTGAATACTCAATTTACAGCAGGAAAATCCTGGTTACTTGGCTTGCGTTATCTTAACGAGCAAAATACTACCTTGATCGCAGAGTATTATCATAATGATAATGGGTTAACCAGAGATGAGTATCATCTGTATAAAAATTTTATCTCAGGTGTACTATCAGGCAATAATGGCAATGATATCCAACGAGCTAGGTCTTATAACCAGAATTTTTTTAACAGCACGGTGCTTATGCAGGACTATATATATTTTAAAGTGAGCCAACCCGAACCCTTTGGCTGGCTGTATTTTACTCCCTCTTTGTCTGCAATTTATAATGTAGCAGATGGCAGTGCTCTTATATCTTTACCGTTGAGTTTTGTCCCTATTACCAACTTCGAATTTATATTTTGGCCGACAATTATGACTGGTGCTCCTGAAACAGAGTTTGGAAACAAGCAACTTCAAAATAAACTCGAATTCTGGATGAGGTTTTATTATTAAAAATTTCACGTATGATCAAAAAATCACATTATTATTACTATGGGTATTCGATCAAGATCAGTTTAAACGGGTAATGGGTAATCTGGGGAAGAAAATAAAAGCGGATGTAACATCGGGGAAATACCCTCAAAATGAAAAAGAAGCTCTAGTTGAAAAACCCTATGCAGTGCAACACGGTATAGCGATTGATCAAAAGGTGAGTATCTCAGGCCAGACATACACGATTACCGGGATAATCCAACTGGCAGGAAAAAATGTTATTTCCTCAGACTACTACATTAATCTCTAAGCTGCCCAGTAAATTTTTTTGGTGAAACAGATAAACAGCAACTTGAAACTATGATTATATGTACCTTATAGGAGGATAGGAATTTGAAAACGACAGAATATAGCGGGAACACAAAGCCCGGCGAAATTATTACTTTTGGCACCTACCCACAAACAGCGGACGGAACGGATAAAACACTGATAAAGTGGCGAGTACTGCAAAACACCGGCAACGAACTGTTCCTTTTGAGCGAGAACATTCTGAACTGTAAGCAATACCATAGTGAGGATGTCGATATTACTTGGAATGACAGTGATTTGCGAAAATGGCTAAACACTGAGTTTTATAACACGGCATTCAATACTGCTGAAAAGAAATTGGTAAAGATTACGCATTGTGCGGATAACGGAGATGATAGCCCAGACACAGAGGATAAGGTTTTTTTACTTAGTGTTTCGGAAGTAAAAGCACTGACTGATAAGCATGGCGAAGATTCTTTAAGCACAAAACGCCGTACAATAGGAACGGAATTTTCCAAAATTACAAATGACAATGGATGCCATTTGTATGTGTATGACGGCAAAGTTAGAGATGATTATATAATTGAACATAGAGTAGCGTTTGGCTGTTCATGGTGGTGGCTGAGAACTCAGGGCAATAGTTCTTCCCGTGCATTTTTTATCGGTCCACGTAGTAGTGTTCGTAGCTATGGACGAGTAAACTTATCTTGTTACGGAGTGCGCCCCGCATTCAAACTTGATCTACAACAAAAATAGAATGCCCTTCATTACTTGTAAATTTTATTTTCAACCGTATATTGTTTCAAAGCCAAGATAAAAAAGAATTTCATACAACAAAAGCCAATGTTTTAAAAAAAGAAGCTGAAGTAATCCAAAATAAACTAGATGTTTTGTATGAGGATTGTTTTGAAGGTTTAATTACCGTTGAATTTTGGCAAAAAAAACATGAAGAGCTAAAAAATAGACAATTAATATTAAATATGGAAATTGAAAAATTAATTGTCGCCGACGATAAGTATATGAAAACTGGTATTCAAATTCTAGAACTGCTCAATAACCTAAGCCGCATTTACTTGCAGAAGAATCGAGAAGCGAAGCGTAAGTTGTCGAGTTTTTTAGTATAGAACTTTTATTTAGATGGTGAAATTCTTGTTGTTGACTGGAAAAAAACCGTTTGATCTTATTGTGACACCCTCGTAGAGGACGTTAGAACCAGGATCATTAATGCCAAAGAGTCTGTTTTTATCCCGGATTTAAGCATAGCTGCGTAACCTACATTTGGGTTTCCATGTGCTAAAGGTCCTTTCGTATCCTTACCATCGAGCTCAATATATTCAATTTCCTAACAATATAGTATACTCCCGTCGAAAGAGAGGACTTGATGGGTATCTGCTGGAGTATAGCCAAGAACCTGAAACTATGGAGGTATTTTGTCATATGTGCCGGGATTGTGACGTGCTCTTCTGCGTCCGCCCAGACATTTGTATATGAAAAACAAAGAGAAGGTCAGATCTCAACGTACAATTACTCAATTAATAGAACCAATCGAGGATATTCATTACAGCATACTTATTTGAACAGACAAAAACTATCTATACAATGAGTGCTGTTCTGGATAACCATTTCAACACGCTCGAATGGACATATTCCAATCCAGAGGAAAAGACCACTATTAATGCGCAAAAAAAGGACAATAACATTTTGTTAAAAGGGATTTATAGAGGGAACGCAATAAGCAAGAGTTATACAATCGATGAGCATCCCTGGAAGGAATTTTTTCCCGCAGACTTGTCACAGTTCGTAGTTTCAGATAAAAGTGAAATCGTTTTCTGGTGTATAGCTGTATTTGATCCGGGAGCAATGGAAATAGGAGAATTCTCTGCCAAAAAAGACGGAGAAGAAGTTATCAAAATTAATGGGAAGTCGGTTAATGCTGTCCATCTGAAAATAACATTTACTGATTGGAAGTCGGTGTTCTGGCAAGGTGATTTCTGGTGCCGGAGAGAAGACGGACAGTACGTACTTTACAAGGGGGTCGAAGGTCCGGGAGGAGCAGAGATTGTCACAATATTGGTGCGTGAGATAAGGTAGGTATTTATCGTTTCCTGGAGGATAGTGCGCAGCATGTGGCGAACAAAGTTAGTATTGGGGTTTATAGTCTGGGGCTTTTGTTTACAGCTGAATTGTCTGGCTGAACAGCGTGTGGACTATGATCTCGGCATCGGTGACAGGCTCAAGATTATGCTGCCTTCGACGTACAAGCATAATCTTAACCAGGATAATGTGACACTGTTTAGTGATTATAACATTACAACTTACATCGTGGTTGTTGATAATGAAGGTAATATAACATTACCAATTATTGGAACTGTCGAGGCAGCAGGCATAACGATCAGTGGATTACAAACCAATGTCGAACAAGCTATAAAAAAAGATATAAAAAAGACAATACCAGTGAATGTCATCCTTGAATATTCCGAGAGACAATATGGCTATATCTCAGGAAATGTTAAGAACCCCGGGAAGTATCATTTTTCAGCAGCATTTTCCTTGTTTGACCTGCTCGCAGCAGCAGGAGGTGTATCTGATTATGGTGTTATTGAGATCGTTATATTGAGGAACGGAAAAGACCTGTATGAAACTAACCAGAAGAACATGATGCTTCAATTCGGAGATTCTGTTTTCGTTAAACCTCTTGAAAAAAATATTTATCTTGCAGGAGAGTTTAAAAAGCCAGGGACCTACAGCATCGACTATGAATCTATCCCCCTACAGCAGGCAATAGGGCTTGGAGGTGGACTAGCCGTAGGAGCAGATAGCTATCTAAAGTTAATACATAAAAACGGGGAAAGTAAGATGGTAGATGTTAATAAGGAAATAAAAAGCACTAGCAACATAATCTTAGTGAAGCGGGGTGATACCCTTATTGCAAACACTACCTGGCTGTACATCAAAGATGGGGGAATTCCTGATAAGATATTAGTTAATCAGACTATATCAAGAAAGGAATTCCCTTATGGAAATAATAGCAGATCAACTTATAAATTTACCAGGGTATACAATAACAA
>Ga0209000_1001136_pt1 | contig 18402 bp, 13 predicted proteins | sample RifGroD2_FD_183998 | JGI IMG/M metagenome (GOLD analysis project Ga0209000, IMG submission 183998) | Groundwater microbial communities from Rifle, Colorado, USA - Groundwater D2 (SPAdes) (version 2) | ecosystem: Environmental > Aquatic > Deep subsurface > Groundwater | place: Rifle, Colorado...
GATGCGGCGCACAATGGCAAGCCCGACCCCCAGGCCGCCTACCGTGCGGGTAAGGTGGTCGGCGACCTGATACAAGCCGTCAAAGATCAGGCGTTGTTCCCCGGCAGGGATGCCTTCCCCGGTATCGGTAAAGACAAAGGAGACCCGCTGCGGTTCGTACCTGGCGAGGATGCCGATAGACCCGCCCTTGCGGTTGAAATTTATGGCATTGAGCAGCAGCCGGGAGAAGGCCGCCCTCATAAGTTCAGCATCGGCCGGCAGGGGGCGCCTTTCCCCTTTCAGACTGAGCGCGACAGTCAGCCCCCGCTTCTCCCAAAGCGGCCGATAGTCGGCGATAAGCCGCTCCAGCATAGGCCAAAGGTCCACCTCCGATCTGGAGATCTGAAAGCTGTCGTCCTGTGTTTTCGCAAAAAGCAGCAGGTCGTCCACGGTTGACTGCATCCGGCGCAGGGCGCCATCCAGCTTGGAATAGCTGATCAGGCCGGAAGGAGAAACTTCGTCCTTGATGTTCTCCGCGGCCATGATAGCGATGGTAACCGGGGTCCGCAGTTCATGACTTACGCGCCCGACAAGGCCGGATTTAAGCTGCTCGAGTTTCTGAAGCACCGCGTAATCTTCGGCCAGCTTGCGGGAAACAAGTTTCTGGCGCTCCAGTTCGCGCCTGAGCCGGCGCAGCCCCAGCAGCTTGCCCACTACGCTTTGAAGCTGCGGCATGGAGAAGGGCTTGATAAGATAGTCGGCAGCGCCGGTCTTAAGCGTGGAGACGGCGGTTTCCAGGGAGGGCTGTCCGGTCATGATGAGGATATCGGTCCGGGGCCAGCGGCCGCGCACCTCCTCGGCCAGAGTCACGCCCGCGAGCGGGTTGCCCATCTGCATGTCGGTGATAACGACGTCAAAAGCGCTCCGCCGCAGCAGTGCCAGCGCTTCTTCAGGGCCGGCTGCGGTCTCTACGGTTACCCCCGCGCCCGCAAGGGCCCGGAGGCAGAGCGCGCGCATCTGCGGCTCATCGTCCACAACGAGGATCCTGGCGGCTTCGGGAGTTTCATCGCCACTTTTTACATTCATTGAATTACGCCTTCGCTTTGTCGGCGGGGCCGTCCAGCACTTCGCGCAGTTTACGCGACAGCGTCTCCACCGTGAACGGCTTATAGATAAAGGCGAGCCCCGGCTCCAGCACGCCGTGTTTTGTTATGGCATCATCCGTATAGCCGGACATGAACAGGGTCCTGTGTATCAATTTTCTATTGCCCAATTCCGTGGCCAGCTCCCGGCCGCTCATCCCGGGCATGACCACATCCGTCAGCAGCAGGTCCACACTTTTGCCATAGCGCCCCATAACCTCCAGGGCCTCTTTGCCATTAGCGGCTGAAAGAACCGTATACCCGCTCGCGCGCAGCAGCCGCTCGCCGAGACGGCGCAGACTTTCCTCATCTTCTACAAGCAGTACCGTTTCGCTGCCGGAAAGAAGAGTCTCCTTCTCCTTGTCCGCAGCCTTGTCCTTCGCCACGACCGCTTCTTCGTAATACGGGATATAGATCTGAAAAGTTGTGCCGCTATCCGGAGCGCTTTCCACCTCGATCTCCCCCCCGCTCTGTTTAACTATTCCAAAAACGGTCGAGAGGCCCAACCCCGTACCCTTCCCGGTTTCTTTTGTGGTAAAGAACGGTTCGAAGATATGTTCCTTTATCTTATCGGCCATCCCGCAGCCTGTGTCCTTAATGGTTAAACACACCAGGCGCCCCGGCGGGAAATCCGCATGTTTTAATGAAAAGTCTCCCCCCTGATCCACCAGGGCGGTCTCCAAAGTCAGTGTTCCGCCCTTAGGCATGGCATCCTTGGCGTTAACCGCAAGATTTACAAGCACTTGCTCTATCTGCCCTATATCGACCTGCACCAGACAGGGCGCCTTCGCGTATTTGGTTTCAAGCTTGATTTCTTCGCCCATGAGGCGCCTCAGCAATTTCTCTATCCCCCATACGACCGAATTGAGGTCCGCCACCTCCGTCTTTAAAACCTGTTTCCGGCTAAAGGCCAGAAGCTGCTGCGTAAGCCCCGCGGCCCGCTCCGCGGCGGTCAGGATCTCTTTAACGTCCTCCCTCTTAGCGTCCCCCTCGGCCAATCCCTTCATTAAAAACCCGCCATACCCGATGATGGCGGTGAGCAGGTTATTAAAATCGTGCGCTACGCCGCCGGCCAGGCGGCCGATGGACTCCATTTTCCGGGATTGCATAAGCTCGCCGCGCATGGCCTCCCGCTCCTGCTCAGCCCGCTTGCGCAGCAAAGCCTCGCCGATGGACGCCGCCATGTTCTCCAGTTGCGCTATTATCCCTTCGCTGAAGCAGCCTTTCCTGCGGCTGTTCAGCTGCAGCAGGCCCACGATGGCTTCCTTGCTGCGTATGGGCGTCAGCGCGACCGAGGCGTAGTTCTTGTGGACACAGAGGTTGCGGGGATCCAGGCGGGGGTCCTGGTCAGCGGGCAGGTTCAGCAGCGGGAGTGAATCGTTGGTCCAGAAAGTGCCCCCCTTGGTCAGGCCCGGGTTGGGGTTGCCTGAAATTACCAGGCCGCAGGTGCATTCAAGACAGACTTTCCCCGCCTTGTCGCGGCAGACCCCGCCATCCGCCGTGCGCGCCGCCAGCGTATTCTCCGTAAGCAGGAAATCCTCCGAAAAGCCGTCTTGGTAGAAATACGGAAAGTCCTCCTTCTCCTGCAGGCGCAGTCCTACCGCGTCAAACCCGCCGCGGGTCTTCAATATGCCCACGATATCCTTAATTGAATCTTCAAGGTTGCTGGACTTGTTAAGGATGACCAGTATTTCCCGCGACACTTCCCTGTAAAGTTCCACCTGCTTGCGATCGGTAATGTCCTCCGAGATCCCCAGCAGGTACTTCGTAACGCCATCCTTATCCCTGACACTTACCTTCCGGGTATGCAGCAGGCGGGTCCCTTTCTTGGCTGTCAGGATCGGTTCTTCCGGAATATCCAGAAAGTCGGATTTTCCATCAAGCACTTCCCGGTCCCTGCCCATAAAGTAGGCGGCTTGCTCGGGCGGAAAGAAGTCCAGGTCGCTCTTGCCCAGCAGATCGTTGCGGGCATAGCCCGTTAATTCCTCCCCCGCGCGGTTAAACAAGGCGTACCGCAGGTCTTTCGCGTCCTTTAGAAAGATCATAAGCGGAACATTTTCCACTACCATATCGAGGATGGCTTTAGATTCCGTCAACTCCCCACGCGTCCGCGTAAGATCCGTGTTATCCCGGATATTGCACTGGATCACCTTGCTGTCACCCACCACATACGTATTACTGACGAACTCCACAAAGAGTTTGCGGCCGTCGGAGGCCACGAGGGGAAGCCCCTCATAGCGGGCGTACCCCGTATTCTGAAGCTCTTTGAACTTTTCCTTATTCTCGAAAACGTCTTTAAGGGCCCCGATCTCCCAGAGGTTTTTACCGGTTAACTGTTCGAGAGAAAAGCCGAGCAGATTCAGGATAAAGGGATTTGCATCCACAATAATGCCGGTTTCGGCTTCAAGGATTAGTATCCCGTCCTGTGCCGCCTCGAACAGCCGCCGATAGCGCAGCTCCGAGTCGCGCAGAGCGGCGCCCGTGAGTTTACTGTCGAGCGCAGGACACGAGGGTTCCACACCCCCTGGCTGGATCCCGGCGGCTTTTACCAGAATTTCCTGCGGGGCATTTGTCCCGGAAGCCTTCGCGCCATGAATTTTATTTTTTTTCCCTTCTTTCATAAATATTTCCTGATTCAGGTGCAGATATACTTTATCACCCGCCGCCGCAGCCGGCAATGCGGAAGATTACTCGCAATTATCGGTAAAATTCCATAGCCTTTCTAAAAGACCAGCCGGCGGATCCTTAAGTCTTGAGCCCTAAGTATAGATATTCACTCTAAGCCGGAAACATCGGTAGTTCTCCCCGCAATAGCGGGAGTATTACTGATTGCCGGTGGCAGCTGGCGTTAGATAGGATGTAAGAGAGGCGCCATATGTCATATAAAATAGTGATCTTCGGAGCCGGCATCTCCGGCCTAAGCGCCGCCCATGAATTGGCCCAGTTGGGCTATAGCGTGGCGGTGTATGAAACCGCCGACGAGCCGGGCGGCTTTTTCAGGAGCTACCGGGACAAGCAGGACAACCTGCCTACAGAGTATTCCTGGCATGGCCTGGGGCCGTGGTACATAAACGCTTTCGACCTGATGCGGCATATTCCCTTTAACGACAAAGGCAGCATCTTTGACCTGGCCCTCTCCCGCCCCGTAGACTTCGGCATCTTCCCGGATGGCGGCAAAGCCCGGTTCTACGATCACGGCCTCAGGAGCATTCCCTCTATGTTCAGGATGGGCGGCTGGGACTTCGTTAAATGGTCCTACCTGATGCTTAAAACCTGGACTTCCGATAAAAGGAGCCGGGTTAAATACGACAAACTCAACGCGGCGCGGGCCTGGAAGCCCTTGCTGAGCGACACAGCCTACAAAACATGGCGGTCCTGTTTTGGCCCGTGGATAGGCTCGGATTGGTCCAAAGTTTCATTGCACACCGCCGGAGACTTTTTCAGAAAACAGCTGACGACAAAAGCCATAGAGCGCCACAAAGCCGACCGGGACGGGCCCGGGTGGACCCAAAAGACCGGCGCCGGCTGGCTGCTGTTCAAAGGGCCGAGCAGCGAATACTGGTTTAACCCCTGGGTTAAATACCTTAAAGCTAAAGGCGTAAGTTTCTTCTGGGATAAAGCCCTGACAAAACTGGAGTTTGACGGGACCAGGATCACCTCTGCCGTTTGCGGCGGAGAAAAGGTCCAGGGGGATATGTATATCCTGGCCCTGAACCCTTTTATTACGGCGGAGATTTTAGCCAAAACCCCGGCGCTTGAGAAGCAGGAAGAATTCAGGCTGTTCAAACCCTTGATCGCGGGCGGCCCTCACGTGCAAGTCTCCTTCAGGGTGGCGTTTTCGGAAGCGATCAAATTTCCACGGGCGAGGACCGCCGTAGTGGTTTGCGATTCTGAATTCAACCTGACCCTTTTCGCCGAGGAGCAGGTCTGGGACGAAGAAGTGGACCTGGGACAGGGCGTAAGGTCCCTTTGGACCGGCACCTCCTGCATCAGCAGTTTCCCGGGAAGGCTCTTCCATAAGCCGGTAAATAACTGCACCAAGGAAGAATTTATAGAAGAAGTTAAAGCGCAGATCCTGAGCTGCGGGGCGCTTGATGAATTAATTAAAGAGGCGAATGGCGGCAAAGGCCTGAAAGACTTCCCCATCTTGAAGATAGAAGTCTGGCATGAATGGAAATTCTCCAGCGAAGGCATCAGCTCCCCGCAGGCCAAATGGGTTAACTCTACCGAGACCGAGGCCTACCTGCCCTCGCAGAGGACGCCGGTGCCGAACCTGCTGCTGGCCGGCGCCCATACCAGGACACAGGCCCGGGTCTGGAGCATTGAAGGGGCGGTGGAAAGCGGCAGGAGGGCCGCGAAGGCGGTGGACGGGCGGGTGGAAGTATTGGACCAGTATCTGCCCGTCTGGTTTAAGATCCTGGCCGGGATCGACGATCTCCTGTTCCTGGTCAACGCGCCGCAGCTCATAGATTCAGCCTTGCTGGCCGCCGCTTTGATTTTTATCTGGCAGGTCCTGGGCTGATGGCCCGTCTTCCCGGGCGCTTTTCGCTTAGATCCCTCACGATGAAGTAGATGATAAAACTGATCACCGCCGCGAAGAAGCACCACACGGAAGTCAGGCACTCCATATAGAACACGGCCGAAACCGTAAAAGACAGAGCCATTATAATTCCCAGGACATACATCCTTCGTACACCGGAAACCAGGAGAGGGATCACTGTCACGGCAAAGTACAGCGCCAGGCCGATTTTGCCGAACCCGGCGTGCAGATCGTTCTGATAGACAAGGTGCCGGCTGCTGATGAGCACATGCACCGGGTAAACGGCCAGGCCGTACAGATTTGACAGTGCGACGTAGAGCCCGGCGAAGAACAGCGCGAGCAGTACTTTCCTGCGTGTTCCTTTCTCCTCAAGCAGCAGAACGGAAACAGGTATCATCGCGGGCCAGATAACCTGCGCCATAACGATAAACATCTGGGTGGTTACCCCCTGCAGCCCGGGATAGCCCGGATTCCTCAGAGTCAGCCATAAAACGCCTTCAGCAAATTGCTGTAAGGCGAAGAATATCGGAATGCTGGCGAATACGAGCTGCGCAGGCTTGCTGACTTTTTTAAGCGTAGCCACACCCACAGCGGTGAGCAGGATCCCCGCCGTAAAACTCGCTCCTGCTGAAAAGCACATGTTGTCTCCTCTTCGCCGTACGCTGAGAGTCAGCAGGCTGATCCGGTTTTGGCTATAGTATTTTACGCCCCTTGATAACTCTTAGCAGCACCACGACAATGGCTATCACAAGCAGGATGTGGATAAACCCGCCCAGCGTATAGCTGCTCACCAACCCCAACAACCACAGGACTACCAGTATTACCGCGATCGTTCCCAGCATATTGCTCTCCTTTCACAGGACTATACAGATACACCATACCCTTTACGCGCCTATTAAGTTATTAGGAGTTATACGGGGGGTTATAAGTAAGATTCCCGCGCCGCACCGGCCTGGAGAATAAAAAAACACGACTCTCGTCGTGTTTTCTTATGCCTCAGGCCCGTTACGTGAAAAGAGCCGGGCTACTTCTGCAGTTCAAAAGTGTCTATTACTTCGCCCATCTTGTTATAGACCGACATGTTCAGGAGCCTGTCTTTAACGTCCAGGATGGCGAAATGGTAGACGGGGAGGAATTTTTCCGACCACTCTTCGTTGCGGCGCTGGATATACAGGGTAGAGCCCCCCCCGCCCAGAGTGACGTAGACTATGCCCGTCTCTTCATCCGGCAGGCCCTCTTTGAGCGGCGCGGTCCGTTCGTAGTCGTGGTCGTGCCCCTGGAACACCAGGTCCACCTTGTGCTTTAGCAGCAACGGCTCGAGCGCTTTAAGTTGCTCCTCCGGCATGGCGTGGGCGCCGGTGGAATACAGCGGCTCGTGCACTACCACGAATTTCCAGGTCTTGTCGGTCTTGGAGAGGAAATAGTCCAGCCATTTATACTGCTTGGAGCCGGGCTTCAGGTCCGGCGCGAACTTGGCCCCGTAGAAGGAATTCGTGTCGAGCACGAAGAAACGGGCGTTGGCCACGTCGAAGAAATAATAGTGCGGGGGCAGGCCGGTGAGCGGCACGCTGTGGTACGGCACGTAGTTCGCCTTGAGGAACCCTTTGCCGGCGTCGGAACGCATGTCCTTGCCGTAGTCGTGATTGCCCAGGGTCAGGAAGAACGGCATCCGGGACAGCAGCCCGGCATAGGGCCTGAAATACTGGTCGTCGGCGTCGGTGTCCAGGCCGGATTCCACCATGTCCCCCAGGTGCAGCGCGAAATCCGGCTCGAACCTGGACATCTGCCCAGCCAGCTCCAGCTGCTCCTCGGAACCGGACCCGGAATCGCCGAAAGCCAGGAAGGAAAAATACGGCTTCTCCTCTTCCCGGAAGGTGACGAAACGGCCCTCGAAAGCCTTGTACACGCCGGTGCTCTGTACGGCCGGCAGGTAGATGCGGTAGCAGTGGGTGGTGTCCGGCAGCAGGCCGAAGAGCGGCAATTTATGTTCTTTCTGCTCGGGCAGGGTGGTCAGGAAACGTTCGCAGTCCGGCGCCGCGCCGTAGGAGATCCAGGCCGGGGTGGCCTCGTCCACACGGAAGCGGACGGTGACCATCTCACGGGTCATATTTTCCAGATAGGGCCCGCGCTCCAGCACGGCGGCGCCGGCCGGAGCGGAGCAGAGCGCGGCCAGGGCCGCGGCCAGCAGGGCCCTCATTTGCCCGACGGCCCGCAGAAGAGCGGCGTCACCTTGAACTTGACCGCGTCTATGACGCCGCGGTCGGTTATCCTGAGCTCCGGTATGGGCGGCAGGGTCAGGAAAGCCATGGCCATGAACGGGTCGGAAAGCTTGGAGCCAAGCATCCTGGCCGCCTCGGTAAGGCGCTTTAACTTCTCCCGCACGAACTCGGAGGAGCGGTCCGACATCAGGCCGGCCACCGGCAGCGGCAGGGCTTCGAGCACCTGGCCGTTGAGCGCGGCCACTATGCCGCCCTGCATCTTCACCACCTGCACGGCCGCGGTGTACATATCCCCGTCGTGCGTGCCGATCACAACTATGTTGTGGGAGTCGTGCGAGACCGAGGAGGCGATAGCGCCTTTCTTGAGGCCGAAGCCTTTCACCAGGCCCAGCGCTATGCGGCCGCTGGCCATGTGGCGCTCTATGACGGCGATCTTGAGGATGTCCTTCTCCGTGTCGGAAGAGACGTAGCCGCCGTCCTGCTTGACCTTCTCCACGGTCATCTTTGTGACGATCTGGTCCGGGATAACGTTTATCACCCGGGCGTGGGAGCCTTCCGCCTTCAGCGCGAAGTCCTCGTGTTCTATCCATTTAACGTTCACGGTGCCGCGGGTTTTGCCCTCGTATTCCTTTATCACGCCGGGCACTATCTTCCTGTCGGCGGCCACCAGTTTGCCGTTCTTGAAGACCTTGGAGATCTTCATGCCTTTGAGGTCCTGCAATATCACCAGGTCGGCCTGGTAGCCGGGGGCGATGGCGCCCAGGTTCTTGAGGCCGAAATACTCGGCGGTGTTGATGGTGGCCATCTGGATGGCGCGGATCGGGTCCACGCCCAGCTTTATGGCGGTGCGCACCAGGTAGTCTATATGGCCCTGTTTCTCGATATCCTCCAGGTGCCGGTCGTCGGTGACCAGGATGAACTTGCGGGAATTTTCGGAATTCACCAGCGGCAGGAGCCCCTTGAGGTTCTTGGCGGCCGTGCCTTCGCGGATCATGATGTACATGCCGGCGCGCAGCTTCTCTCTAGCCTCGGCCACGTCGGTACATTCGTGGTCGGACGTAATGCCGGCCGACACGTAGGCGTAAAGCTGCTTGCCCTTTAGCATCGGGGCGTGGCCGTCTATCACCTTGTTCTTGGCGATGGAGATCTTCTCCAGCACGCCCTTGTCGCGAGAGAGCACGCCGGGGTAGTTCATCATCTCGCCTATGCCCAGCACCCGCTCGTCGCCCAGCAGCAGGGAGAGGTCGTGGGCGTCCAGCTCGGCGCCGGCGGTCTCCAGGTGCGTGGCTGGCACGCAGGAGGGCAGCATCACGTAGACGCCCAGCACGGCGTTAAGGCTGGAGGAGAGCATATATTTTATGCCGTCCAGGCCCAGCACGTTGGCTATCTCGTGCGGGTCGATGACCACGGAGGTGGTGCCGCAGGGCAGCACCGTGCGGGCGAACTCCGGGACCTTCACCATAGAGCTTTCTATGTGCACGTGGCCGTCTATGAAGCCGGGGGCCAGGTAGGCGCCTTTCAGGTCCATAGTGGCCTTGGCCTTGTAGTCGCCGAAGCCCACTACCTTGCCGCCGTGTATGGCCACGTGGGTGCGGTGGATGTCCCCGGAGAAGGTGTTTATGACCCGGGCGTTCTTGAGCAGCAGGTCCACCCGCTTGGCACCGCCGGAGATCTCTATGGTATTTCTTAATTTTTCAAGGTTGGCATCTTTTTCCATAAACCGGTCACCGCCTGTTAAATATTTGATTTTTAATTCTACATATTATGCGCCGACCGCGCAAAGCGAAACGGCCGCTATTATTTTGTATTATAGCGGTTTGGGCGGGCGCCGGGCGCCGCGCGCGTTTTAAAGCATATTTATGAAATCCAGACTGACTTCGTTCTCAGCCGCCGCCGCGGCGGCGCTCCTGATAGCCCTGTTCTCCTCCCTGGGCTGGCTGCTCTATCAGAACGTGGCTCAATGGCGCCGGGCGGAGGGAGAGATAAAGCGGACCGAAGCCTCCATCCGGAGCGCGGAACAGATCTACGCGCTTACCCTCTCGGCTGAATCTGCGGTGCGCAAGTACATAATAACCGGCGACAAGGGAGCCCTGGCCCCTTTCAACAGCTCCCTCGACGCGCTGGACCGGGAGCTGAACCTGGCGGCGCGGTTAGAGCAGGCTCCACCCGGGCACGCCGAGGCGATAAAAGACATCTCTAACCTGGTCACCAGGAGAAAAAACTATTTTCAGGAAAGCATACTGCTGCGCAGGAGCTCCGGCTTCGACTCGGCCAGGATGCGAACGCTCACAGGCGGAGGCTCCCGGCTCACCGAAGAGCTTAAGAAGGCCACACAGTCCCTGGCCGACAGCAACAGGAAAAAGCTTGTCGACTGGGAATTTAAGGCCAGGTCCGCCGCCCTGCATCGCAACAGCCTGCTGACCACGGCGTTTCTCGTCCTCTTCCTGCTGGTGGCCGCCGCGCTGGTGGCGGTACTGCACACCGCCCGCCGGCGCCGCCTGGCCGAAGAGGGCCTGGCCGACTCCAACGCCCGCCTGCAGAGCGTGCTTGATTCCGCGACGCAGTTGTCCATAATAGCCACCGACCTGGAAGGCAGGATAACCCTCTTCAACAAGGGAGCCGAGAAGATGCTCGGCTATACCGCCGCGGAGCTGCTGGGCCGCACCCCGGATATCCTGCACACGGTCACCGAGCTGGAGCTCCGCAGCGCCGAGCTCAGCGAACGCCTCAAGCGGCCGGTGACGGGTTTCGATATTTTCGTGCACTCCGCCCGCGAGGGCGGCTATGAGAACCGCGAATGGCTTTACGTGCGCAAGGACGGCTCCGGTTTCCCCGTAGAGCTGGTAGTGACCGGCGTTAAAGACCGCGAGGGAAAACTCACCGGCTTTCTCGGGCTGGCTACCGATATCAGCGCCCGGAAAAACTCCCAGCAGCAGATGCGCAAGCTCTCCGCGGCGGTAAAGAACAGCCCCACCTCGATAGTTATAACGGACAAAGAAGGCCGGATAGAGTACGGCAACCCCAAGTTCTTCGAGCTGACCGGCTACACGGAAAAAGAGATCGTGGGCCAGAACCCCCGGCTCATCAGCTCCGGCAAAATGCCCAAAGAGATCTACAAAGACCTCTGGGACACGCTGCTATCCGGGCGGGAGTGGCAGGGCGAGCTGCTCAACAAAAAAAAGAACGGGGAGCTGTTCTGGGAGCACGCCTCTATCTCGCCCGTCAAAGATCCGCAGGGTAATATCACTCATTTCGTGGCGGTCAAGATGGACATAACCGACAGGAAACTGGCCCAGCGGGAGACGGAGAAAGCGCGCGACACGGCCCTGGAGCTGGCACGGCTCAAGTCCGAATTCCTGGCCAATATGAGCCACGAGATCCGCACGCCTATGAACGCCATCATCGGCATGACCGGCCTGCTCCTGGACACCCCGCTCAACGCGCAGCAGAGCGATTACGTAAAAACGGTCAATGGCGCCGGCGAGGCCCTGCTCGACATCATTAACGACATCCTGGACTTTTCCAAAATAGAGTCCGGCAAGCTCCACATTGAAATGCTGGATTTCGACCTCCGGGAAACGGTGGAGAGCACCGCCGACCTGCTCGCCCCGCGCGCCCAGTCGAAAGGCCTGGAACTGGCCTGCCTGGTAGAACCAGACGTCCCTGCGCACCTGCGCGGGGACCAGGGGCGCTTGCGCCAGATACTCCTTAACCTGCTCGGCAACGCCATAAAGTTCACCGCGGCCGGCGAGGTGGTGCTCAAGGTTTCCAGCCTGGCCGGGGGCGTGGCCGGCCCCAGGCTGAAGTTCTCCATAAGCGACACCGGCATAGGCATCCCCGCCGGGGCCCAGAAGAATCTTTTCCAGGTCTTCACCCAGGCGGACTCCTCTACTACGCGCAAATACGGCGGCACCGGCCTCGGGCTCTCCATCTCTAAGAAGCTGGCCGAACTCATGGGCGGAGAGATAGGCCTGGAGAGCGAGCCAGGCAAAGGCTCCACCTTCTGGTTCACCATCCCCTTCGAGCCCGCCTCCGCGCCGGCGCCGGCCGAGCGGCAGGGAACGGAGATTTCCGGGATAAAAGCCCTGATCGTCGACGATAATTCCGCCAACAGGGAAATTGTCTCCCGGTACCTGGCCAACTGGAAGCTGCGCTTCGAAACCGCGGCCTCCGCCGAAGAAGCGCTGCGCCGGCTGCGCCGGGACGCGGGCGGGCCCGACCCGTTCCGCCTGGCGCTGCTCGATATGCAGATGCCGGGCATGGACGGCCTCATGCTGGCGCGCGCCATGCGCGACGACGCGGCGCTGGCGGGAGTGCGGAAGGTGATGATGACCTCGCTCGGCCGCGACATGACCCCTGAAGAGCTGGCCGAGGCGGCTATCGCCGTCTGCCTCAGCAAGCCGGTCAGGACCTCGGCCCTCTTCAACGCCCTCAGCTCGGCGCTGGCCGGGACCGCGGATGAACCCGCCGCCCTGCCCAAGGCGGCCGCGGCCAGGCCGCGCAATCCCTATTTCCGGGTGCTGGTGACCGAGGACAACATCGTCAACCAGAAGGTGGCCGTACGCCAGCTGGAAAAGCTGGGCTACGAATCCGACGTGGCGGCCAACGGCCTGGAGGCCCTGGAGGCCATGAAGCGCTGGCCCTACGACCTGGTGCTGATGGACTGCCAGATGCCCGAGATGGACGGCTACCAGGCCACCGCCGAGATCCGCAAGGCAGAGCAGGACCAGCGGCACACCCCGGTGGTGGCCATGACGGCCGACGCCCTGCAGGGCGACCGGGAAAAATGCATCGCCGCCGGCATGGACGGCTACATCCCCAAGCCCGTGCGCATAGAGCAGCTGGCCCAGACGCTGGCGCAGTGGGACACTCCGCTCTCGGCCTCCGTGCTCAAAGACCTGACGGAACTGGCCGGGCCGGAAAACCCGGAGTTCCTCAAAGAGATCATCGCCGCCTATCTCAAGGACCTGCCCGGCCGGCTGGAGGCCTTGCGCGCCGCTTTCGCCGCCGGGGACGCGCCGGCCCTGCAGCAGGCCGCCCACGCTCTTAAGGGCAGCAGCGGCAACGTAGGCGCCCTGCGCCTGCACAAGATCTGCCGCATTATAGAGGATATCGCCAAAGGCGGTTCTGCCGCCGGCGCCGGGGCGCTGCTCCTGGCTCTGGAGGCCGAAGCGCCCAACACACTGGCGGCCATGGCGACGGTTGCCGCCGGCGCCCCCCCGAAGGCCGGCTGATGGAACTGCTGCAGGCGGCCCAGCCTTACCTCCCGCTGACCCTGCTGGTCTTCCTGGCCGGCTTCGTGGATTCTATCGCCGGGGGCGGCGGGCTGATAACGCTGCCCGCCTACCTGGCGCACGGCCTCAGCCCGGCGCTGCTGCTGGGCACCAACAAGCTGTCGTCGGCCATGGGCACGGCGGTCGCGGCGGCCAAGCTGCTCCGGGAAGCCCGCTTCGGCCTGGACTTTCTCTTCATCCTCATCGTGCTGGCCGCCGGCGGCTCTTTCCTCGGCGCCAGGCTCATCTCGCTGGTCCCCCCCGAAGCGCTGCGCTACTTGCTGATAATCCTCCTGCCTCCGGTGGCGCTCTTCCTGGCGGCGAAAAAAAGTTTCGGCCTGGCCGACACCAGCTCTCGGTTTACCGAGGGGGCGCTCCTGCGCCGTTCGGGCGGGCTGGCCGCGCTGGTCAGTTTTTACGACGGGCTGCTGGGTCCCGGGACCGGGACTTTTCTGGCGACGGGCTTCGCGCGGCTCTGCGGCTACGACCTGCTGCGCGCTACGGCCCTGGCAAAACTGCTAAACCTGGTCTCCAACCTGGCCGCGCTGGGCACGTTCCTGTACCTGGGCTCGGTCGACGTTAAGCTGGGTTTGGCCATGGGCGTGGCCGGCATGGCCGGCAACTACGCCGGCGCGCACATCGCGCTCAGGAAAGGCGCCTGGATAATAAGACCTATGCTTTTCACGGTTTCGGCGGCGCTGCTGTGCAAGGTCGCCTGGGACCTGCTCAGGTGAGCATGGCCAGCAGGCCGAAGCGCCCGGTCTTTTCCCCGTCCCGCCGCCAGGAGTAGAACAGTTCCTTCTCGGAGAAGGTGCAGAGGTGCATGAACTCATGCTCCCTTACCCCCAGCGCCTCCAGGCGCAGCCGCAGCAATTCCCTCAGGTTGAAGAAATGCCTGCCCTCCTTGAGGGCCAGGAAGCGCTTATCCGCGCCGCCGGGGTAGAAGGCTTTGAGTTTTTCGAGAAAATCTTCCTTCACGGGGTACTGCGCCGCGGAGATCATCGGGGAGATCCCGGCGATAATATTGGCCGGCTCGCAGCCGAAGCGCAGCCGCATTACGTTCAGGGTGGCGCCGTAGACGTCCAGCAGGGCGCCCCGCCAGCCGCTGTGCGCCACCGCCAGCACGCCCCGCTGCTGGTCGTAAAAAACGGTAAGGGCGCAGTCGGCCGACAGCCCCAGCAGCGGCACGCCGGGCGAGGCCGTAACGAGGGCGTCGGTATTGTCGGGAGGCGTACTCCCGCCGTTCTCCACCACGGCCACGTTGGCCGTGTGGCGCTGGCGCATGCGTTCCAGGCGGGCCGGCTCGGCGCCCAGCGCGGCGCAGAACAGGGCCAGGTTCTCCTCTACGCTCTCTATCTTGTCGCCCGAGCCGCTGCCCAGGTTGAGGCCGGCATAGGGCCCCTGGCTCACGCCGCCCGCCCTGGTGGACACGGCGCACGCTATCCCCCCCAGTTTCCTGAAGCTGTCGAAACGCAGCAGTTTTAGCCCGTTCTTTTCTTCCGTGTACATGTTGCCCCCCTGCCCCGCCCGGCCCTAAAGTGATATCATAAACACATGAAAGGCGCAGTAAAGTACCGCTTTATCGCTAACGCCTCCCCGGCCGAAGCTAACGGAATTATAACAATTTACCGGGCCCAGGGCTGGTGGCTACGGGGCTCGCGCGCCGCCCTTAACCGCCTTATAAAAGGCAGCCATTGCTTTCTGGTGGCGGAAAGGGCCGGCGCCATAGTGGGCATGGGCCGGGCCATCAGCGACGGGACAGGCGACGCCTACCTGCAGGACATCGCGGTCCTCAAGGCCGAGCGCGGCGCCGGTACCGGGAAGGGCCTGGTAGCCGCCCTGGTCCGCAGGCTCCGGCGGGACGGCATAGGCTGGATCGCGCTTATCGCCCAGGACGGCTCGGGGCCTTTCTACGCCAGGTCGGGGTTCAGGCCGCTCAGCAACGCCCTGCCAATGCTGATAAAGGGCGCGCGGGTTTAAACCATGTTCAACCGCCTCAAACCGGAAGATTACCCGCTTATCAAGAAGTTCTTCGACAAGCACCGCTACCCGCTGTGCGAGTATTCCCCCGCCACCATCGTAGTCTGGAACCGCTGCCTCTATGAAGTCAGCTGGAAGCTCGACGGGGACCTCTTGCTCGTAGCCGAGACCGATCTGGAGCCGCCGGCGGCCAAGCGCCTGCTGATGCCGGTACCGTACCCGTTCAGGGATATCCCTCCGGCCGAACTTGCCGACATCGCCCGCCGCAGCCGGCACACCCGCTATTACTACGTGCCGCAGGATTACTACGAGCGCCACAAGGCCGGCCTGGAGACCTTTTTTACTCCGGCGGAACAGCCCGGCTACATGGATTACCTCTACCACACCCGCGACATGGCCGGGCTGGCCGGGCACAAGTATTCTAAAAAACGCAACCTTATCGCCCAGTTCAACAAGCAGACCGCGGCCCTGAAAAAAGTAAAAGTGGAGGCGCTGACAAAACGCAACAACGGCGCCTGCCTGAGCCTGCTTAACCGCTGGGCCAGCGACCCCGAGGCCGGGGCGCACCTGGACATGCTCAACTGCGAGCGCAAGGCCATCATCAACGGCCTTAAACATTTCGACCTGCTGGAGCTGCGGGGCGTGCTGGTAAAGATTGACGACGAGATCTGCGGCTTCGCCTTCGGCTCGCGCCTGTCCGACGGGGTCTTCGTGCTTAATTTTGAAAAAGCCCTGGACAACGTAAAAGGCCTCTACCAGTTCCTCGACAACGAGCTGGCCCGCCGCCTGCCGCAGGGCTGTTCCTTCATCAACAAGGAGAGCGACCTCTGCAAGCCCGGCCTGGCCAAGACCAAAGAATCCTACTACCCCGCCTTCAAGATAAAGTCCTACACCCTGACGCTGAAGTAACCAAGATGTGCGGCTGACCGGGGGGCTTTTCCCCCGCTCCTGTACTGCAGGGAACCGTTGCGCGGTTCCCCCCCGAAGCGGGGCCCCCCTTCCCCAAAGTCGCGGGGGCGGAGCCCCCCGGCCCGCCGCGGGTGCTTGCCGCAAAATAAAGAAGCCCGGGGAGTCCCGGGCTTCTTCGCTGGCGCCTTGCCTGGCTCAGATCACCTTGTAGGGGTTGTCGGTGATGCTGAGCAGGTAGACGGCCGCCTTTATGTTCTTGGTCACGGCGTTGGTGATGATGGCCGCGCCGGGGTAGAAGCCGCGCCCTTCCAGCTCGAAGGTGAAGGCGAAGATGCCGCCGGCCGCGTAGGCCCAGTCGCAGCTGTCGCCGGTGGCCACGTACATCTCGCTGGACTTGTAGGAGCGGTAGCCCGTAAGCTTGCCCATCTCGTCGCCGGCCTTTATGAAGACCTGCTTATCCCTGGTGTTGGAGATCTCCGCGTCGGTGCCGCCCCAGGGGTAGAGGATCTCGCTGCCGTAGGTGTGGTAGCTGATATGGGTCTTGAGGTTCCGGCGGGCTTCCACGAAGCGCTTCACGGCCTGGCTCTCCGGCTCCGAGAAGGCCCTGGGACCGCAGTAGGTGTCGGCGCCGGGATAGTTGGAGGCGCCGGCCTGGCACCACCAGGAGTCGTAGTTGCGGTTCAGGTCCACGCCCCGGGACTTGTCGGAGTTCACGGACATGTTCTTGCGGTAATACTGGTAGCTGCCGTTCTTGATGTCATACTCCGCGCCGTCGGGGTTGAGCATGGGGATGATATAGATGTCGAGCGTGGCGATATATTTCTTTATATCGGCGTCGTTCTTATGGTCCAGCAGGTAAGCCGCGAACAGCAGCGGCACCTCGTTGGAAAGGTGCTCGCGGGCGTGGTGGTTGCCGATATAGAGAGCGCCGGGCTTGGCGCTGGGGGTTTCCCCCTTGGCGGCGGAGTTGATGCGCAGGCACCAGATATCGCGGCCTTCCACCGTCTTGCCGATGGAGAAGAGCGAAGCGATGTCGGAATTCCTGGCGGCCATCTCCTTAAGCAGGTCGGTGGTCTCCTTGAAATTGTGGTAGGCGGCGTCCTGGGACGGGAAGTCCTTGTTCATCTTGCCCAAGTAGTCGGCCAGCGGCACCTGGCTCGTAACGACAAAGGACTTATTGGAGAGCTGGCCCATGGTATAGGGGCCGGCGTAGCCGGAAACGCTGTCCTTGGCTATCTCCACGATGTCCAGGCCGGCTTCCAGCAGGCGGGTGCGGGCGCGGCTGTCGGCGGCCTTCACAGTAACCCAGTAGCGGCCGGCGTCAGCGCCGGGAATGGAAATTTTCTCTACGGAAGGCTCCGGGGCGGGCGCCTGTTCAACGGAGGTTATCTCCCGCAGCAGCTGGCTGTAGGAGATGTTCTCCGCGGCGGTAAGAGGGAGAGCGGCGGCGCCGAGTAGTACGATGGAGAGCAGGCTGGTCTTCATGCTGTAGATCCTTTTGCGGTCCGGCTTATTGACTAACGTCAACTATATTACATTATAGGCCCGAAAGGGAAAAAACGGCAAGGCCAAAGGGCCCAGACAAACATAGGTCCAAGGGCCTATGACGAATGTCAACCTATGGATTTAATCGGAAATAGCGTTTAAAGAAGGCCTCTTATCCCCAGCACCGTGTACCAGAGACCGGCCAGCAGCAGGGTAAGACGGCCTATTTCCTTGACCCTGGCCCCAACCCAGGGGGTGCCCAGCATTACGGGAGAGATAAAAATAGAGGTGGCCGCGAAAAAGCCGCCGAAGTAGGCGAAGCCCTTAAGGATATCGGCAAGCTCGAGCAGCCGCAGAAAGCCGGCTGCGAAAGGCGGGCAGATATTTATGCCGGTCACAAAACCCAGCAAGAGAGGCAGGCGTTTAAAGAACGGGTTCACCCCGCCTTTGAGCGGACAGGGACCGGACCCGGCCGAAACCCTGAAGGCGGCAAGCCCCGCCATCCAGAGGCCGCAAAGCAGCATAGAGAGCGGCAGCAGCCAGCCAGGCAGCGCGCCGCGGCCCGCCTGCCCCGCCAGGGAGGCCAGCAGGGCGAACAGCATATAGGCCAGGAAACGCCCGGCCAGGAATTCCAGGAAGATGCCGAAGTTGAACCGCCACGCGGTACTGCCCTCGGCCAGCAGGTAAGGGGCCAGCAGCGGCAGGCAGGAGACGAGGCAGTAAAAGCCCGTCGAAAGGCCCAGCAGGAAGCCTTCGGAAAAAAGAGCGGGCACCCTAGATGTTCACGGCCCTGTTGCAGCGCTTGCACCAGCCGGCGTTCTTGGCGAAGTTGTTCTTGCGGTTGAGCGCCACGGAGTCCTTGCAGCCGGGACACT